>Ga0209125_1000037_pt1 | contig 236275 bp, 219 predicted proteins | sample BarGraIncub1131A_FD_184503 | JGI IMG/M metagenome (GOLD analysis project Ga0209125, IMG submission 184503) | Arctic peat soil microbial communities from Barrow, Alaska - Barrow Graham LP Incubations 11-31A (SPAdes) (version 2) | ecosystem: Environmental > Terrestrial > Soil > Wetlands > Peat... | reverse complement strand
AAGGACACTAACCAACGAATACCTGAAGAAGATCGGTTTCGTATCAGTCAGTGAAAGATATTCATTAGTACATTAATCCTATTGAACCGCTGTATACCGAACGGTACGTACAGTGGTGTGAGAGGTCGGCTATTCAAATAATGAATAGCCTCCTACTCGATTTTAACGGAATCAGAAAGTATAACACTTTCTAAGGTTTCAAGTAAGGGCAGCTAAGGCTTGGCGCAAGCCAAGTTTTCTTTATGCTGTCAATAATAAAAGAGAGACTCCTTTGTTTGTATGGGAAAATAAAATATTTTGGCAGGAATTTTGTAAGAGCATGTCGAAATTATAGAAAAAAATAGTATAAAATGTAAAATTTATAATAAATTTGTAAAATATAAAGGATGGAGAAGACAAATGCGCGTAACAATTGGGAAACAAATTCTATTGGTATGTATGATGGTGGTTATTGCTTTCACGGGACTTAATGTGTATACATATTACCAAATCGATGCGATTCAAGGAGGCTATGGTGGGGTGCTCACACGGAGCGTACCCTTAGTTGTAGAGGTGAAAGACCTTAACATTGAACTCAATAATCAAGCGGCACTCGTCCGGGGGTATATTTTAACGGCTGATCCTAACTATACCCAGGCTTACGAGGCTTCTCGTCAAACGATGGATGGAACGCTGACGAGTTTAGAAAAAAAGTTGATAACGCCAGAAGGCAAGGAAAAAGTAGGGTCGCTTAGGGCTGCCTTGAGCGATTATCACAGGATCTCTGATCAAGGGATTGCTGCTCGCAATACCTTAGGGGAACAGGAATCTTTAAAATCCGTAGCGGCATCAGGCGCTAAAATCCAAGCGGCCGAAAAAACTATGCAAGATACCGTGAAGTTTTTAACTGAACGGATGGATTTACGTATTAAAGACAATGTCGATGCTACGGACAGTATGCAAAGAGTACTGGTGATCTTGGATGCTATCATTTTTATTATGGCTTGTATGACTTCATTTTACCTAGCACGTCGTATTTCTCGGCCGCTTAGCGCAGTTGCCAATTCTGCTAAACATATTGCCAGTGGCGACCTAGCAGTGTATACCATTCAATACCAGGCTAACGATGAAATAGGAGATCTTATAGCAACATTTAGTGTTATGACTGACAACTTACGGAGCCTTGTGTCGCATGTCGCTAAATCTTCTGAGCAAGTGGCCGCAGCGAGTGAGGAATTAACCGCTAGTGCTGCGCAGTCAGCGCAAGCTGCCGGTCAAGTGGCTGAAACCGTTACCAACGTGGCAACCGGTGCAGCCCATCAAGTGGATGCCGTGGAGCAAGCGGTGTCGATTGTTCAGCAAATGACAAGGGCGATTAGCCATATTGCCACCAATTCTAATCAGGTTTCTGAAAAATCAGGCGAGACTGCTCGCGCTGCTGCTACTGGTGGTGAGGCAGTATCGCAAGCAACGAATCAAATGCAGGTCATTAAAAATTCAGTGATTCAATCGGCGGAGGTCGTGGCAAAATTGGGGGAAAGATCACAACAAATAGGTGAAATAGTGGATGTCATCAGCGGTATTGCTGGTCAAACCAATTTACTCGCACTGAACGCTGCTATTGAAGCAGCGCGAGCTGGCGAACAAGGACGAGGCTTTGCAGTAGTTGCCGATGAGGTACGCAAGCTTGCAGAGCAGTCCCATGAAGCAGCCCAAAAGATTAGCACAATTATTCGGGATATCCAATCAGAGACCAATATTGCAGTTGCGACCATGAATCAGGGCACTGTCGAAGTTGCTCGCGGTACGGAAGTGATCGCCGCCACTGGTGATCGCTTTAACTTCATTGTTACCATGGTGCAGCAGTTAAACAGCGAGATTCGAGAAATCAGTGCTGCTACCGAGGAAATGTCTGCGGCGAGTAACGAGGTCGTTCGTTCGGTAGATAGTGTCAGAGCTGTCGCTTCTGACACTGCAGGAGATACGCAAACAATTTCGGCGGCTGCCGAAGAACAAGCGGCCTCCATGGAGGAGATTGCTTCATCCAGTCAAGCATTGGCGCATATGTCTGACGAGCTACAGGCTGTTGTATCCAAATTTCATCTATAAGATATCAATTCCTAAAACTTAGGCAACGACTGTTTTCATCATTATAGTAACGAAAAAGCCAGCAAATCTTAAGATTTGCTGGCTTTTAGACGTTGATAGAGTGCTTTAATGTAATGTGATAACAGGCATGGTTTCTTCCAATTGAGGAGCATAGATACAACCATGAAGTCTCTGGGTAAATATATCATCATTCTGGCAGTCGCACCGTGGGGAAATAGTCGGATTCATTTTCCAGATGTCCATCGCATATTCGGTAAAAGTCCGATCTCCAGAAAATTTACCAGAATGAGCAATGTTGTGGGCACACATGTTCAGCCATTTGTTATGATCTCGGTACTGTTGATCCAATCTGGATTGGGCATCTACATAAGAACTAAAATCTTTCAATACCAAAAATTGATCATTGTGGTAAAGAAATGATTCGAACAGAGCTTTAAATTCATCGGCGGCTACAGGGAAAAAACCGTTAACTAGCTGATCAAGTACCGTTTTCATTCTCAAGTCGTTATTGTAAATATCCCATGGGTTATATCCGCCATGCTTATATAATCCTAGAACTTCTTCGGCAGTGAGTCCGAAAAAGATAATATTATTGTCGCCGACCACATTGCGAATTTCCACATTGGCCCCGTCAAGGGTGCCAATCGTAATTGCCCCATTCATCATGAACTTCATATTGCCTGTACCGCACGCCTCCTGACTAGCTGTGGGAATCTGCTCGCTAACATCGGTCGCGGGGATGATCATTTCGGCCATTGAGACATTGTAGTTTTCGATAAATACAACCTTGATTTTATCACGAATTGATTGATCATTATTGATGACTGTGGCTAGAGTGTTGATTAACTTTATGGTCTGTTTTGCCAGATGGTATCCTGGGGCAGCTTTGCCGCCAAAGATGAAAGTGCGGGGAACTATATCCAAATTCGGATTTTCCCGTAATAAATTATAAAGATGCATAATGTGGAAAACATTCATGGTCTGCCGCTTATAGCCGTGAATACGTTTGATATGTGAGTCAAAGATAGAATCAATATCAATATTTATTCCCTGCACGTCTCTAATATGTTGAGCAAGTTTAGTTTTATTGGTTCTTTTAATCATTGCCAAATTTTCTTGAAAAGTACGATCATCAGCATGTTTTAACACCTTCAGCAAGTCACAGGGATGACCAATCCAACTAGAGCCTATACTCTCATTTAGCAAATTACCTAGTTTGGGGTTGGTTTTCAGCAACCAGCGGCGATGTGCAACTCCATTCGTTTTATTGTTAAATTTATTAGGGTAAAACTGATGGAATTTATTCATTACTTGAGTTTTTAAGATTTTAGTGTGGATTTGCGCCACGCCATTTACGCTATGACTACCAACAATTGCCAGATGAGCCATATGGACATTATTATCAGCAATAATCGCCATGGATCTGATTTTATCCCAGTCGCCTGGGTACCTGTCCCACAGTTCATGACAAAACCGTTCATTCATTTCATTAATGATTAGATACAGTCGCGGCAGGAATCTCTGCACCATATCAATAGGCCATTTTTCCAATGCTTCAGGCAGTACGGTATGGTTGGTGTACGAAAAAATCTTCACAGTGATTTGCCATGCTTCATCCCAGCCGATTTCTTCCTCATCAATCAATATACGCATCATTTCGGGAATAGCTAGGGCTGGATGGGTATCATTAATGTGGATGGCAACATGGTCGGCAAGAGTAGTTAGTGCTATAGCTTTTTGTTTGCAGTCATTAATAATACCCTGTAGGCTAGCTGAAACAAGAAAATAATATTGTTTCAGACGTAGCACCTTACCTTCATAAACATTGTCATCAGGATATAATACACTCGAGAGAGACTCCACTGTTTTTGTATGTTCCATAGTTAGCACACAATCCAACATATCAGTCGTTGAGCAGATGAAATTTTCCTCAGAAGCCTCGGCACTCCATATCCGCAAAGTATTTATCGTATCATTTTTATAGCCTAAAATGGGGACATCATAAGGTACAGCGAGTACCGCATCATAGTTTTCATGAACATAGCGTAATTTGCCATTTGCTACAACGCGAACATTGCCGCCAAAATGTACTGACACGCTTTTATCGGGTTGCCGAAATTCCCAAGGAAAGCCTTCGGCTAACCAATTATCTGGAACCTCAACTTGATAACCATCGACAATGTTTTGCTTAAAAAAACCATAACGATAGCGTATGCAACAGCCATGGCCAGGTAGACCCTCAGCGGCCATGGAATCAAGATAACAGGCGGCAAGACGTCCGAGACCTCCATTACCGAGGCCAGGATCTTTTTCAACTGTTTCCAAAGCATCAAGGCTTACACCGAGTTCTGCCAATGCTCCCCTGCATAGATCATGTATCCCTAAATTGAGCAAATTCATGCCTAACATTCGGCCAGGCAAAAATTCAATGGATAAATAATATACCTGTTTTTGCTTTTCGTACTGAGATTGTCGTTGCTCGACAATCCATTTTTTACTTATATAATCACGGACTAAACTACTTAAAGTTTGATACCGTTCAGCATTCGATGTTTCTTCCAAACTTTTCACATGCATGCTCATTAGTTTCTCAAGAAATTCATCCTTAAAAGCTTCTTTGCTAAGTTCCATAATTGCCTCCTCCATTTCGTGATTTTTATGTAGCCTATATGAAATTTCTGCTTTTTATTACAAGGAATTTATCACTTTACCCCGCAGATGCTTGCCTGGCACGATTCGAATATACTTATCACAGATCACATGAGCAACCATAGTAAGGCAGAGTTTACCTGAAATTAATTTCTCAATCGTTAGACCTTGCTAGTATAACTTTCAAATCAGATAGTTATACTACTTTTTGTACCAACTTAGCCACTTATGGTCTAAAAAGCATGGCAGGTGCGATGCTTTTGTCTGATTCCACCAATTTATTATATGCGAAATTCGTAGCCTGAACATATCCATGGCAGGATCGGACAAGCCTATTATAATCAGATATGTTGTTTAGAGGTGAAAATATGGTCAAAAGAGAATGTATCTCTATGGTTCTAGCCGGTGGTCAAGGAACTCGCCTTGCGGCGTTGACAACCAAAATCTCTAAGCCTGCCATACCCTTTGGTGGCATGTGTCGCCTTATAGATTTTACGTTGAGTAACTGCTGTAATTCAGGCATTGATATTGTCGGAGTACTCACTTCCAAATATCCGTTTGAAATAAATAGACAAATAGGATTGGGGCTGGGAAAAGATTTACACAGCACCTGTTGCGATGTATATACACTTCCTCCCTATAGTTACAAAAATGGTGATGATTCATATGCAGGAACGGCTAATGCTATCTATCAAAATATAAAATTCATAGAAGAGTTTAACCCTGAATATGTTCTTATTCTGTCGGGCGACCATGTTTATAAAATGGACTATAATCTGCTTTTGGAGTGTCATAAAGACAAAGGTGCTGATGTGACCATTTCGGTTATTGAAGTCCCTTGGGCAGATGCACCTCGTTTTGGTATTATGGCAACGCTTCCTGATGGGACTATTACGGAATTTACTGAAAAGCCTGTTTTCCCTAAAAGTAATCTAGCGTCAATGGGTGTTTATATATTTTCCTGGCCTAGGTTAAAACATTATCTAGAACTCGATGAAATGACTCCAAATTCTTGTCACGATTTCGGTAAAAATATTATTCCGACCATGTTAGCTCAAGGCGAGAAAGCTTTCGCTTATCATTTTAAAGACTACTGGAAAGATGTAGGAACAGTGGAAGGTTTCCACGCGGCTCATATGGACTTGTTATTAAGTCCACCTGCTTTTGTCATTCAGGAAGAAGCGTGGCCTGTATATTCCACATTGCCCTCTTGTGTGCCTCATCTAACGGCGACGATGGCACCCGCGAATAAATCCCTCATTAGCAGTGGATGTTCTATTCTGGGTCAAATAGAGGGCGCTGTTATTTTCCCCGGAACATATATAGACAAGAAGGCTATCGTTAAGAACTCAGTTGTAATGCCTGGGGCTCGCATAGGTCCTGGTGCTTATATTGAACAGGCTATTATTGGACCATGGGCTGTTGTGGAGAAGGACTGTGTTGTGCGTGGCGGCATGGATCGCGCAGTACCTATTGCGATTGTTGGTGAAAAAGTTGTGGTATCTAAAACAACGGAATCTTTATTTAACCAATACCGTTGGACTGCGGTAGGAAATAACTATAAGAATTAGCAATGATTAATTACATAATAAAGCCAGCAAATCCTCAGATTTGCTGGCCTTATTATATAATCGTAAAATTCAGCAGAGGTGTTACTCACAGTTACAAACTGTTGTTGCCATGAGTGAAGGCCGCTCTCCAATCTCTCCCTCCAATACCATCTCTTGCGACGGCTGGAGCTATTGGATGACGGATGATATTACCAGATACTGCACAAAACTTCAGGAATAATCCAGATGTAGAACGTTGTGCTAGTGGGAGAAGAATAGTGGTTGCGTCATGATAGTTCATTGTGCCTCTGCCTGGATTGACCCAGTCAAACAGATCAGCTGCTACGGACGCATTGCCAAGCAATTGAGTAGCTAGCTTTGAATCTTCACTATATATGCCATTGCCTTCAACAGCATAATTTGTGTAACGCTGCTGGACCCAAGACTCATATTCTTTATGCCCTGAGAAAATTTTGCCTCGGGCGTGATGCGGCACACATAAATCCTGCACCAAATGAGCTGCAGCACCAAGAAAAAAGACTGCTTGTCGATAGTTTTTGCCATGCATACTATTTATAGATTGCTGGTAATAGCTATGAAATATTTCGATAGCTGTAGCAAACTGCCACAATCCTTTGCCACTTGAAGGTTCAAAATAATGACTGACATTTCTCCAGCCTTTATCAGCCCAGTATACCCCAGCATTAAGCTCTGTCATGTACGTGGTAAGAAATTGTGCATAAAGATCAAAGCCATCATTGTGCAAAATAGTGAGGGCTTGTTGATTGCAAAATTCATGGGTGGTTCCAGGAGAATCAAATAATTTCTGAAATGGGCTAATTGCAGTCAGCATTAGTTTGGCCCCGCCAACCGCCAGATAATTGCCTAGGGCTGGTAAATACATGCCAGTACCTCCTTCCTATTATGGACGTTATAGCTATCCATAACAAAGTAGAATATTTTAGAATTGGTAAACAAGTATCATCCTCAGGCAGGCATATGGCTAGGATCACTATGCGCCGCGAAAAATAGTACAGGGTTCTTCTTTAGGAGGATTTTTCATAGACTGAATTCCAGCTAACTGGTCAAGGATAATATCAGCGATGCGCATAGAGCCATTTGTAACGATTTCTTCATGATGATAAATTTTATCTATATCACGAGCTTTTGTAGCTATTTCATTAATTATTTTGCAAGCTGCCTTAGGAACAGGGCAGTAATATCCCAATCGTCTTTGAATGGTGTAGCCAATGTTGCCAGTTTCCTGGATACCGACTGCTTCAGTAATGATGAGTGGCCGTTTTATTGTAATACCTTCCATAATTGTGCCTGGTCCAGCTTTTGAAATAATAACATCACTTGCAGACATCATTGTTTCCATATTGCTAACAAAACCATATACATGTAAACGATCAGACATATTTTTACTGTTCATGAGTTCAGTGTATAATTGCTTATTATTGCCTGTTATAACTAAAATTTGCTTATCACTACATTCTTGTTCTAATGTATTGATCCATTCCCTCATATTTCCGGCACCAACACCACCTCCTGTTATGAGCACCGTGAATCGATCCAATTCGATGTTCAGTTCGGCGCGGGCCTCACTTCGCACTACTTGGTTACCCGTGAATTTTGGGTGTATTGGGAAGCCTGTATGGATAATACGATTGCTAGGAACTCCATATTTGACTAAGGAGTGGAAGGCTTCTTGTGTGGGAACCAAATATAAGTCTGCGCCCGGAGTCGCCCAGGAGGCGTGAAGTGTAACTAGGTCTGTTACCACTGTTATGATTGGCCAGGTAGCATTGGAGTTTTTCCGGATCATACGTAATAAACCAATGACGAGTGGATGAACTGCGACGACCATGTCTGGCTGGATAGTCTCTAATTCTTGCTCAAGATGCTGACGGCACTGGAAGTAGATCATTCGTGTTAGTGCATTGATACGAGTGAGACTATTTGTTTTTCGAAAAAATAGATTGTTTAACCAGATATGATTGATTGAACAATAATCATAAATTTCTGGCGCCTGTTTTAAGCCTGGGAAACCTGTTGCTCGCAAGAGATCAACAATAAAGCACTGTGCACGATACTCCGAATCAATTGCGGCAATAATTGCGGCTGCGGCACTACGATGTCCACCGCCTGTATCAGATATTGCAAACATAATTTTTTTTGGGATATTAATCATACTACACCCCTCCATCAAGTTTGTCTGTAACCCATGATCAGTCTTCAATTCCTAGACGTACGTAATTCTATTGTACAGGACTGAAAAATTTGTAGGTTATGGATATGTTAATTAATTGTAAAGACCATACTATTTTGGCTCCCGAAGCAATACCATTGATGATATGAGCAATAATGTTGTTGGTTTTTAATCCTGATTGACATTTTAGGTTATCGTAGATATAATAGAATAGTTAAATTAAATAGCTTACATGGCTCCGTAGCTCAGCTGGATAGAGCGTTTGACTTCGAATCAATAGGCCGGGGGTTCGAATCCCTCCGGGGTCACCATTGTAATCACGCCTTCGCAGGTTCTGCGGAGGCTTTTTTATGCCAACTTAGTGGCAGTTACTTTAAAATAGCTATAAACTAGCACCAATAAACATAAATAAAAGTAAATTATTTCTTAATTCTAAAACTGAATTTGAAGGAACTTTATGAAATATGTATAATATAGTAAAATATGGAATGTTGTTTAAAGATATAAAGGAGTGAATCTTTTGAAAAAAATAGTTGCTTTAATATTTATTATTATCCTCAGTAGTATTTCAGTGGTATTTGCAGACGAGGGACGATCAGCCGTTGTCCCAAACGATCAAGCGATAATTGATTGGACTCAGGCTATCGCCCAAGACCCTAGTGACGCAATCGCATATTTTAAGCGCGGAAAGGCCTATCAAAGCAAGAATCAATATGATGCCGCTATTAGTGATTTTACTAAAGCTATTGAAATTAACCCTAATTATGCTGTTGCTTATTTAACGCGGGGATACATCTATGATAATATAAAAAAACAGCCCGATTTAGCCTTTGATGATTATAATAGCGCGGTAATCTGTGATCCTGATTATGCATATGCTTATAACAATCGTGGGTCGATATATTTGAAAAAAAGTCAGTATAACTTAGCTATTCAAGATTTCAATATAGCTATAAAGCTTGACCATAAATATGTTAAACCTTATTTTAACAAAGGTACGGCCTATGAAAAACAACAGCAATATGAGGAAGCAATTGATACATATAAAGAATTACTTATAAATATATCACCCCAGGACACGCAGTCTATCGAAAACGTTAAAAACAGAATTCGTGCTCTAGGTGGTACTGTATAAAGTAAGTTTTATGTTATGTCTGTTTTATAAAGTGGAGGTGTTTATATTGAAAAGGAAATGGTATATATTTGTTTTCAGTTTTTTACTTTACTACTTAACAATACCGATTTCAGTAGGTTTTGCTACTGAAATATTACCCATGGATCAAGTAATAATTGATTCTACTAGCGCTATAAACCAGAATTCAGATGATGCAGTTGCTTATTGTAAACGTGGGATCGCATATACTTTTAAAAATCAATACAATTTAGCCAATAATGATTTTAATAAAGCAATAGCAATTAATCCTAAGTATACTTATGCCTATTTTTGTCGTAGCGCCTTCTACAGTAAGCAAAATAAGAATGACTTAGCACTTAGCGATGTAAATAAGGTAATACAACTCGATCCTTACTATGCAGAAGCGTATACACTGCGCGCAGCTTCATATAGTTTAAATAAACAGTATGATTTAGCTATTAATGACTGTAATAAAGCAATAGAGATTAATCCCAAATTAAGTAATGCCTATGGAGTTCTAGGGGAAGCATATGAGAAAAAACTAGCATATAAAGAAGCAATTAATGTATATCGTAGACTTATCTTAAATGCTATGTTACCTCAAGACAAAAGTATCGTTGATCAAGCCAAAAATAGAATTCGACTATTAGGTGGAGATATTTGAGATTATTTTTATATGAGAGGGTTATTAGTACATATGTTTAGCAAGTTGCCACAAGAGATTAGCCGCTTTGCTCTTCGGGGTGGGGCAACTTTTTTATTTTACGCCAAATTAAAATCATTTTAATGGAGACACTATTATTGAGAGGGAGGTGTCTAGAATATGATCGACACAGGTAAAGTGACCAATATTGTAAATAAAGGTGACAAAACAATAGTAGAGATCACTTTTATGAATGATCTTATAAAGACTATAGTTTTACCGCATGAAGATATTAATAAGTATAAAGATAAATACGTTATTTGTGCTATGGATTCAGATGATAACACTAAAATATTAGATATAGTTGACGATTAGACTATATCTAAGTTATTACCATACAAATTGGCAACCGTTTTTCAATTTGTAAGCACCACCTTACCTTGATCGGTAGGGCTGTGTTTTTGTATTTTATAGTCATATAATCATCGCTAATTACATAGAATGTATTTATATGCGCTATGAGGGGGTCTGGTGATATGTTAGTTTTATATGGACTAGTGACTATTGGTGTAGTCACTATGAGTTTCTTAGTTAACATGTTCAATAAGTTACCACAATAAATATATGTTTAGCCGTCTTGCCTTTCGGGGTGAGGCGGTATTTAATTTTTAAGTTGAATAGATTAGTGCAGTGGAGCCACTGGGTTAATCATCTAGGAGATCAGTATTGTACCGTTAAAACGTTGTGGAATACAGTTAAGTTCGAGTATAACCTTCTAGATTCTATTATCTTTTGCCTCTGCGATAACACTGGTAATAAGTAATTATGGTATTTCAGTGGGGCACTAGAATAATTAATGCGAAATCTCTACAAGGAAATCTGGATTCGAGTAATTATTTGTGGAGAAGTCTCTTTTCGATTCTGCCTCTTTTTTACTATGTTGAAAGATCTAATTCTTACATATTTAAACATCTTTTTGTCGTATTTGAAGATCACTGGTATCAAAAGCCGAATAAAATGGGGTACATGTCTTTTAATGCACCCTAAGTTAAAAAAGCTATATTTTTATTAAATGTCAAATGCAGGCGAATATAAATGTTAGGTCAGATAGATACTATCATTACAATCGTAAGTAAAAAATATAAAGAAGAGGTACTGCAGGTGAAATCGACTGGAATTGTGAGGAAAATTGATGATTTAGGTAGATTGGTTATACCCAAAGAAATTAGGCGGACATTCAAAATCCGTGAAGGTGATCCAATAGAAATATATGTTGACCGTAAGGGGGAAATTATTTTAAAAAAATATTCTCCAGTAAGGGAACTGGGTGAATTTGCAAAAGGATATGCTGATTCTCTGTATGAAGCGATTGGGCATATTATTTTGATAGCAGATAGGGATACTATAGTTGCTGTCGCTGGTTCATCAACGAAGGAATTTTTAAATAAAACATTAGGGCCAGTTGCAGAAAAAGTAATGGAAGATCGCAAAGCAATTTTGCTCAATAACCTTGGTGTGGCTAAGAGTTGTAAAGGCAGTATTATTGATGGTGACGATGAAGATGAATTATGTAAGTATTCATCTGAAGTCATGGCTCCCATTATGGTTGAAGGTGCTGCAATTGGCGCAGTCATCATTTGCTCTAAGCAACCAGGAGTACAAATGGGTGTAATGGAAGTCAAGCTAGCTGAAACTGCTGCAGGATTTCTCGCCAAACAAATGGCTGATTAGAGCGGTCTAGTAACCATTAAGTCGTATGTTGATGATGAGCCAAGATACTGGGTCAGGTATTTCGCAGAAAGTATTAGACAAAATAGGGACCCCGCTTCTAACTACAAAAGAGAATGGAACAGATTAGGTCTGCTTATGGAATCTTAATTGACAATGATTATCAAATGATGTATGATTATACTAGCTTCAATAAAAGATGTATTGCAATAACATCTGAGACCGTGTCTGAGGAGAAAATAACTCCAGGACATGGTCTTACTTTTTTGTCTAGCCTAATTGATATCTTGTCTTTTTGGATGAGGCGGTTTTTTACCAATAACTTGTGAAAATTGCAAGCAAAGTATTCATAAAATCAAAATAGATTACAATCCCTACCAGAATAATGGCAATGCCCGATATTCGTTGAATCCAAGGTAACCAAGAATAAATTGATGAAAGGCGAAATAGAAACTTGTTGTACAAAAATGCCAGCAGTATAAATGGTAGACAAAATCCCATTGCATAGACAAATAGTAAGATAGCGCCATGATTAACCATCTCTTCTGTACTGGCATACAACAAAATGGATGCTAATATAGGCCCAATACAAGGAGTCCAACCAACCGTAACTGCAGCGCCAAAGATAAAAGGCCCAATCGGACCACCAAAAGTATACTTTAATAGCGGCCGACGCTCTTGCTGCAATAGCGAGATTGTCAAAAAACCAGTGAGCTGAATACCCATGATAACCATAAAGACAGCACCTATTTTTCGAATCGTATCCTGATAACTGAAAAATAGTTGTCCGATAAAAGAAGCACTAGCCCCCATCATGACAAATATCATTGTAAATCCACACAGAAAGAAAAATGAATTGCGTAATAAAAGCCACTGACTTGAGGACTTTTCACCTGCCTTACTTCCAGTATTACCGCCTAAAAATGCAAAATAGGTTGGCAATAACGGTAAAACACAGGGCGAGAGGAGGGATGCGATTCCAGCCATAAAAGCGGTGATCAATGAAATATCCATATCAGTAACACTCCTATAAGTTGTTAACCACAGTTTCTAGTTCAGCTTTTGTTACTGGATTACTTTTGCGAAAAGTAATAATGCCATTGCGATTGACTACAATGGTCACCGAGATAAAGTTGACCTGAAATGAACTATTGCAAATTGTAGCAAAATGTGATGTTGTTGTTGTGATATTCCTGTAACATTACAATGTTATGATATATTCATAGAAAGGGAGGTTATTTAATAATGAACAATATAATTAAAAAAGTAGCCATCTTCTCAATGATAGGTATGATGCAAACAGGTCTAGGTGCATCAGTAATAGAAGCGTCACCATTACATAATGAAGGTACACAGCGGATTGTACAATTAGATGATAGACATAATCAACGTGATGAACGAGAGCGCCAAGAAAATAAACGGCACGAACGGGAAATGCAGCGGCACCATAATGAAGGTGAACGAGAATGGCACGATCGTCAGGAGAAAGAAAAGCAACGTCATGACAATACGATGAATGAAATTGCAGCTGGTATAATTGGTATCCTAATTGGTTCGGCGATTAACTAAAATACAAAAATCTCTTATCTGGCATGTACCTGCCGGATAAGGTTTTTTTTATTGCTATGATTCATATGCATTTATTTGTTGATAATCGCATAAAATAATGTGTTGTTTTAATTTCTACAGAGAAGGATGTATGCTGATTATTTTGTATGGATTGACAGTTAGAAAAGATTTAATAAGCATACTATTCTCTCCAGATTTTTATTGAAAAAATAAAAAAATCAAATTACATTCCTAATCAGAATAGCGACAGGGCTATCATAAGCAAAAAATTTAGTAAGTTAACTCTGTAAATTTTGGTAATAATTATATTATGCATTGTATAATGACAAATTTTCACGGTCAACCCAATTAATATAAAGTTTACAAAAAAAGTAATGATCTGATTATCCCAAAAATAGCTGGAGTTTATTATCCAGTATTGCATTCCTTTGACAAAATTTGCGGATGTCATTCAATATACTGTGAATAATGGAATAACTATGCAATAATAGAGAGGTATCTATGGCTGAAAAACTGCACGATGGACATAGAAAGAGGATTAAAACGAGATATTTGGTAGAAGGATTGGATGCTTTTGCAGATCATCAGGTCTTGGAAATGCTACTTTTTTACTGCATTCCAATGAAAGATACCAATGAATTGGCACATAAGATGATTAGGGAGTTTGGTTCCCTTGCAGGTCTTATGGAAGCTGATCCCAAAGATATTTGCACAAGGTGTAGTGTAAGTGAAAATGTAGCCATTTTGGTTTCTATCATTCCCCCGCTAGCTCGTAGGTATTTTAAGGGCAAGTGGGGAGATAAACCAGTACTTACTAGTTCTACCAAAGCGGGAGAATATGCAACGACTTTATTCGTAGGTAGGACATATGAAGCTTTTTATCTGATCTGTTTGGATGCGCAAAACCGAGTTAATTATGCTGCCTTGGTTCATGAGGGAACGATCAATGAAGCACCAGTGTACCCAAGATTAATTGTAGAAACAGCACTTCGACATCAGGCTAACTCCGTAATTTTAGCTCATAATCATCCAGGAGGTACAATTGGGCCTTCCCAAGGGGATATCGAAGTAACAAAGCGGGTTGCGGCAACCCTTGAAGGCATCTCAATTCACGTGGCAGATCATATTATTGTTGCTGGTGAACGATATTTTAGTTTTGTAGAAAACAACTTGCTATAAATTATAATAATCAAATCAAGACCTTGCTACTGGCACAAAAATTCACAAATAAAACCTCTAAAGGATTGGCAAAGTATAAAAAAAGCACAAGCAATAGCTGAAATCAGCATTGTTGCTTGTGCTTTTATGTGGAAGTTTTGTTGAGGCGGATCAATTCTACCTACTTTTTCGATTCTAAATGTTGCCTAATAATTTTTGCAAAACGGAATATTTAGCATTATTATAAATATTGTTCAAATCTAAAATATACCATTCACCATTAATTTTTTCTAAGCCTACTGGTTTAACGGAAAAATTAGTGGAGTTTTGCTGTTGCATTGTAGCTACGACTACGGCATAATCACCTTGATTGGCGAGAGTTTTTACAGATATTAAATTGGAATTCTTCATTGCTTGAATTGAGGAATTATCTCCGGTCGTATTGGGCGCTAGATATTCTTTGGCATCACTCAGATGATTTGTTTGTACTTCATTAAAAACCGTTCTTACTACCGCGTCTGGAGCCAGCCCATTAATTCTCGGGGCGCCAGCACTGTCGCCACAGCCAGCCAGGGCAAAAATGCTCACAAGCACCATTACGACTGTAGTAATATGTAATTTAAATTTGGACATAAATAGTCACCTCTCCTATATATATTATGGATACTATGCTCAGTTTATCACAAATTGACTATATAGTCACCAACCATAATTTGGGTTTAACCATGAAAGCACGCAAGATATTTATATGTGTACAACCTTAATTTTCCTGATAAGAGATAAAAAGAGAAAAAGACCTCTGCTACGCTGGCAGAGGCCTTTTTAGTTATATGGATAGATCAATTGTCTGAGCTGTTTTAGGTGTTGCAGATGAGGCAGATAAGGCGCCAGTTAGATTTTTAGGAGCTGTTTGGATATTTTGATTTCCTATTTGTACGGAATAAGCGGGACCAACATTTCTCTCTGTGGAAGTATTGGCACTTGTAGTCGATGTTTGAGATTGTGATGCTTGTGAGATTTGCATTTCAATTTGTTGAACTTCTTGCTGCAGAGATTGAATTTCTTTTGCATTTTTAGTTGCGTCTTCTTTTTGTAGTTTCGTTATTTCCGCTTCTTTTTTTGTTTTGCTGGCTTCCAAACTTGTAGTGTTACTCTGGCTAGTCGATTGTACTGATTGGCTACTGACTGCTGATATTGACATAATCAAACCCTCCATTGTTCATATTCGTTGGTTAGTACATCTGATAAAACTATTTTTTTGGAGATGCCTATAATTAGTATCGTAATACAATCTTTGAAAATCCTTTGAAAAGCTAGCCTCAGCAATAGAACGTCCCCACAACATTCTGGTTGCGGGGACGTTATAGTTTACGGCTGGCGATAGCTGTTCGCACCTTATTGAGGTTGCTTTCAAACTTTTTTTGATTATTGAAGATCATACCTACATAGAGTAGGTCTACTATGGCTAAGTGTATTAAGCGAGAGGCCGTTGCTTCCGATCGGTAATTCACTTCCCTGCCCATTCCGTGCAAGACAATATCAGCTTTTTGACTGAGGGGCGATCGTAGGTAACTTGTTATTGCAATGACTTTAGCTCCATTTTGCTTGGCGGTTTCTACTGAATGTAAGATGTCTAGATTGGCTCCAGTATGGGATACTGCGATGACGACATCCTCGGGTTCAAGAAGGGAGGCGGAGCTAAGTTGCATGTGTAGATCGGAAAAGGATTTTACTTGTATGCCGAAGCGAATGAATCGACGCTCAATATCAGATGCGACGATGGCTGAAATGCCGAAGGCGTAGATATCTAGCTTGCGGACGGTACTCAAAAGATGCAAAGCTTTTTGCAAAGCACCGAAATCCAAAAGTTTTAGTGTGTCCTGTAAGCCTTCGGAGATGCTACTGAAGACCTTGCTTGCCATAATATCAAGGGGATCATTAGGGCCTACTTCCTGACATACCGACTCTAAGGGGTTGAAAATCTCGCTAGCCAGTACAATTTTTAAACTTTGCAGCCCATTAAAGCCAAGCGTGCGGCAAAATCGGGAAATAGTAGCCTCAGCAGTGCCAGCAGCTTCTGCTAGATCGGAAATGGTCATGTGTATAATCTCGTAGGGATAATTGATGATATGATCTGCAATGCGTCGTTCCGACTTAGTAAAGCCCTGGTAGCTACTTCGCAATAAGGGAAGGCAAAGAGTGGGTATAGCAGATTCAGACATATTTCCCTCCAAAATGATTTTATAGAATTAGTATGTAGTCATTTTAACAGAAAAAATTTATAAAACCAAGGAATTTGTGTAACATTAAGAAATTTATGTCAAATGTGAATGTGAATTAAATAATAATGTGGAATTTTCACATAACTCTTGCATTTGTTTAATAAATGTCATAGAATAAAAATAACAAGAATGCATCAAAATGATTGTGAAAAATGATACGATCATTTCAAAAAATCATAATCCCTTTATGCATGCAAGGAAGTGGTCAATGGCATAATAACATAGTTACAAATAGGGTCATATAAAAAGGAGAAGCTAAAATGAACACACAAGGCAATACTAATTTGAACCCAGGAAAAAGAACCAATGTTCGGTGGATGATTGCGATACTCATGTGGGCAGCAATTGCTATTAATTACCTTGATCGTACTGTTATGTCCGCCGCGGCACCTAGTATGATGAAAGATTTAAATCTTGGACCAACTCAAATGGGAATTATTATGTCTTCTTTCTTCTGGAGTTATGCAGCTTTTCAAATTCCATCGGGGTGGCTAGCAGATCGTTTTGGTCAGCGCATCACCTTAGCCGTGTCAGTTGCATGGTGGTCCTTGGCTACTGCAGTTACAGCTCTGGCTAAAACTGCTAACGGTTTAATCGGCGCACGTATCTTTATGGGGATGGGCGAGGCTGGTGCTTACCCTTGCAATGCTGGGATAACAGCAAAATGGTTTCCTGACCGTGAACGCGGACGGGTAACAGCTATATTTGATAGTGGTACAAAATTTGGTACTGCATTTACCATGCCTCTCGTAGCTTGGATGGTAGCTGTTTATGGTTGGCAAGTGCCTTTTGTAGTATGTGGTGCTGTTGGTATTTTGTGGGTTATAGCTTGGATGTCTTATTATAAAGATCCCGAACAACATAAATATGTCAATAAGGCTGAATTGAGTTATATTCGTGACGGACAAGCAAAAAAAGAAGGTACTGATAATATTCAACCAATGAAATGGTACGAACTTCTCAAGTACCGTAACGTTGCCGCTATGTGTCTGGGTTTCTTCTTATTTAATTATGCTATTTATTTCTTTATTACTTGGTTCCCAACATATTTAGTTAAAGATCGGGGAATGCAGCTTATGACGATGGGCTGGTTCGCCATGTTACCTCCCCTATGTGGTATTTTAGCTCAATGGGCTGGTGGCATTTTTACTGATTATATGTATGCTAAGACTGGTTCATTAACTAAGGCTCGTAAGATCAATCTGGTTGGCGGCATGCTTCTGGCTACATCGATAGCACTAGCTGGTTTCGCGGAATCCGATACAGTGGCGATTGCACTGTTATGTGTATCTTATGGCGGTCTTGCTTTTGCGGCCAGTGCTATTTGGTGCTTGCCAGGTGATGTTGCTCCTCGCAACATGACATCCGTACTAGGCGGCATTCAAAACGCTGCTTCCAACTGTGGCGGCATTTTAGGTCCGATTGTGACTGGTTATATTATTGCCACGACAGGTTCCTTTATGGTAGCTCTTGTAATTTCCGGCGTTTGTTGCCTACTTGGCGCTCTTGTTTACTTGTTTATGCTGCGCGACATTAAGCCAATTGAAGTTCCTGCAGCCATGTTAAAACAAGGTTAAGTGTTCCTCGATAAATTATTGAACTAAACCGCAGTGGGTTAGAATCCTCTTGGTAGACACAGAGCGTTTATCAAGAGGGAACCCTATGCCTTTGAATTTGAAAAATACCTATTGATGGAGGGGAAATTAGATTGGATATTATCCAAGAGTTACTACAAAATATTCCTTTGCCTCGTATGGTTAAAATACGTCAAAGTTTTCCTGCCTATGAAGTGAAAGATGTAGTAGGTACTTTGCGAACTGAATTTACAAACTCTCATGTCCTTGAACTAGTAAAGCCTGGGATGAGTATCGCTATTGCTGTTGGCAGTCGTGGAGTCGCAGAAATTGCAACAATCACTAGAGTTGTAGTGGAAGAAATAAAAAAATGTGGTGGGCAACCATTTATTGTGCCATCCATGGGAAGTCATGGAGGTGCTACTGCCGAGGGACAAATAGAGGTGCTGGCAAATTTAGGCGTGACTGAACAAACTGCAGGATGCCCTATAAGATCAACGATGGAAGTTGTCCAAATTGATTGCTTAGAGAATGGTTTACCTGTATATCTTGATAAGCTCGCTTCCCAAGCAGATGGAATTGTGGTTATTAATCGTGTAAAACCCCACACAGCTTTTCGCGGAACGAATGAAAGCGGCATCTGCAAAATGATTACGATCGGTCTTGGTAAACAAAAAGGTGCGGAATCATGCCATGCTTATAGCTTTAAATATATGGCAGAAAACATTGTGGCGATGGCCAAAATTGTTTTAGCTAAGGCGCCTATTTTATTTGCTGTAGGTACTGTGGAAAATGCGTATGATAAAGTGGCTAAAATGGTAGTCGTACCAGCGAAAGAAATTATTGAAAAAGATAGTCAACTATTAATTGAGGCTAAAGCTAATATGCCGCGGATTTGTTTTGATAAGATTGATGTTTTAATTATTGATCAAATCGGCAAAGATGTGTCAGGTGATGGCATGGATCCTAATATTACGGGACGCTATCCGACTCCCTATGCGAGTGGAGGTCCTGAAGTTTCTAAAATGGTCGTATTAGATCTGACAGAAAGCACTCATGGCAATGGCAATGGCATGGGGACAGCTGATTTTGCGACACGTAAATTAGTTGATAAAGTTAATTTCAAAATGACCTATGCTAATGGCCTTACTTCAACGGTGGTGGGTCCGACACATATGCCAACAATACTAGATAATGATCGTGATGCAATTAAGGCTGCGATAAAAACCTGTAATGCTCTTAATTTATCAAAAACTAAAATAGTGAGGATCAAAGATACCTTGCATCTAGGCGAAATATGGATATCAGAAGAACTTCTAGCAGAAGCAGTTCAAAATCCCCATATTACAGTTTTGGGTGAGCTGCAGCAAATGTCCTTCGATTCCGAAGGCAATATAATGGACTAGGAGTGAATGAAATGGCGAAAATATTAGTGACAGCTCGCTCTTTTGCTGCTTCGGCTATAGCGAAAGAGGTATTGGAAAAAGAAAATTATGAAATCACATTTAACCCTTATGGTCGCACTCTCACAGAACAGGAACTTGTTGAATTGATTCCTGGAACTGCTGGACTCATAGCAGGGCTAGATGAAGTGACAGAAAAAGTAATTGCGGCTGGCCAACCTACTTTAAAAATTATTGCCAGATATGGTGTAGGTTATAATAATGTGGATTTAAATGCGGCTCGGAAATATGGTGTGGCTGTTACGATTACTCCAGGCGCTAATAATATATCAGTAGCAGAATTGGCAATGGGTCTCATGCTAGCGACTGCCCGTAATATTGCACGAATTGATGCTTTGGTACGCCAAGGATCATGGCAGCGTGTTAAGGGGGTGGAATTAAATCAAAAAGTACTAGGTGTGATTGGACTCGGCAGTATTGGTAGTGAGGTAGCAAAACGAGCGTCTGCATTTAATATGCAAATACTGGCGTATGATAAGTATGTGCGACAAGATATGATTGAGAAATATGGGGTTCGATATGTTACTTTGGATGAATTGTTGGTCCAATCAGATTTTATTTCACTGCATGCGCCTGCTCTTCCCGAAACTGTTGGTATGATTAATAAAGAAAAACTGCGGATGATGAAATCTACAGCAGTTTTGATTAATACGGCTCGCGGTGATCTGATTGTTGAAGAAGATCTATGCACTGCATTAACGGAGCATTGGATTGCCGCAGCTGCTTTGGATGCCTTTGTACATGAGCCTTTAGAGAATTCACCTTTATGTAAGCTGGAGAATGTAGTGCTAACTTCTCATATAGGCGCAAATACCGCTGAAAGCGCCGATCGTATGGGAAGCATGGCGGCAAAAGAAGTTGTGAGGGTACTTTCTGGTGGCGTACCCCAAAATTCAGTACGATAAGACATTAAAAAAATTATATGAAATGAATAGGTTTGCTAAAAAAGTGATTTTGAAAGGGGAAAAATAATATGAAAAAAGAACAAATAAGTGCAAAAATATGTGATGTAGGTGTTGTAGCGGTCATCAGAGGTAAAAACCCAGAGGAAGCTATACAAATTGCTGACGCATGTATAGCAGGTGGTGTGACGGCTGTAGAAATTGCGTTTACAACACCAAGAGCCCATGAAGCGATTGCAACACTCGCGGCAAAATATACTGAGGATGAGATTGTCTTAGGAGCGGGTACTGTTCTTGATCCTGAAACTGCACGACTTGCGATACTTTATGGCGCACAGTTTGTAGTTGCACCTGCAGTGAATGCGGATACGATTCGTATGTGTAATCGATATCGTATACTTTGTCTGCCAGGCGCAGTGACCATTGAAGGTGTCATTAAAGGAATGGAATGTGGAGCTGATATCATTAAAATATTCCCTGGCGAATTGTCAGGACCTCAGCTCATTAAAGCAATCAAAGGTCCGTTGCCTCATGCCCAACTCATGCCGACTGGTGGCGTAACTGTGGAGAATGTCAAAGAATGGATCAATGCTGGTTGTGTAGCTATAGGTGCTGGGAGTAGTTTGACTGCTGGTGCTAAAACTGGCAACTTCAAATTGGTTACAGAAACTGCTAAAAAGTTTGTAGAAGCAGTTCGTTTAGCTAGAACCGAAAAATAATGTAACGTTGTATCATATAGTAATGTCCACTGTGATCACTTTAAACTTGTTACTCTATTATCTTAGCAATGAGAAATTAACAAGTTTAATGGTCAGGGTGGCCATTTTTATAATGAATTTTAAAATTGGAGATGAGAAAATCGCCATGAAAAACTTAAATAAGAAATTATTGATGAGTCCTTTTGCTTTTCCAACTGATTTAGCAGTGCAAGCCTTTCCTAGCCATTTGCCGGAAAGGGTCATACAGTTTGGTGAAGGTAATTTTTTGAGGGCCTTTGTTGACTGGATGTTTCATCAGCTTAATAAACAAGGCCTCTTTAATGGCCGGGTAGTTGCTCTATCTCCAAGGGGCGGTGGCGCAAAAACCATTGCTAAATTAAATGAGCAGGATGGTCTTTATACTGTACTACTGCGCGGATTGCAGGATGGTAAGCTCACAGAGCAGCAGGAAATCATCAGCTCAGTTAGCCGAGGTATTAATCCTTATACTGATTGGCAAGCTTATCTGAAGTGTGCTGAAAATCCTGATATTGAATTTGTGGTTTCCAATACTACCGAAGCGGGAATTACCTATAATAGCACTGATCGAGCAGATATGGAACCGCCAGCTTCCTTCCCTGGTAAGCTGACAATTTATCTCTATCATCGTTTTCAGTACTTTAACGGTGAGCCAAGTAAAGGTATGGTTATCCTGCCTTGCGAACTCATTCATCGTAATGGCGATAAATTGAAAAGCATTATTCTACAGTTTGCTGACGACTGGAACTTATCACCAGCATTTAAATTATGGGTGAACAACCATAATTATTTCCTGAATACATTAGTCGATCGAGTAGTAACCGGCTATCCCCAAGATGAAATTGACAATGTTAAGGCTCGGTTAGGTTATAATGATGATTTGCTGATCGCAGGAGAAATTTTCTACCTTTTTGTTATTGAAGGACCAGAGACGCTGGCGAAACGGTTGCCCTTTAATGAAGTAGGTCTTAATGTTATTTGGACAAATGATATGGCACCTTACTTGACGCGAAAAGTGCGTATTCTGAATGGTGCTCACAGTGCCTCTGTGCCGGCTGCATTTTTGTGCGGTCTCGAGACGGTTGGCGAAATGATGGATCACGAGGCCATGGGTAGATATGTGAGAGAAATTATAAGGGAAGAGATTATTCCATCCATAGATTTGGACAAAGGTATGCTCAATGAGTTTGCTGATGCAGTCATCGAACGGTTCAAAAACCCTTTCATTCATCACCAGCTTCTTAGTATTTTGCTGAATTCATCATCTAAGTTTAAAGTCCGCATCGTGCCATCAATTTTGGAATATCAGCAACTAAATGGCAAGCTGCCTGACAAACTTACTTTTTCCTTGGCAACTCTGATTGCGGTCTATAAAGATGGCAAAGTGGTAGGTACTAGCATGCAAGCAAGACGAGACAAAGGTGAATTTGTTATGCATGATGATGTGTGCGTGCTGGAATTTTTCGCTAAGGTATGGTGCCAAGCTGACGTGAGTCGGGATGGGCTGTTGGCGGTTGTAAAAACTGTTCTCGAAAATGCTGAAATCTGGGGCCAAGATCTTAATCAGGTACAGGGCCTAACGGAAAAAACCGCAGATTATTTATACCAAATTGTTACTGACGGTCCACAAACGACCATCGCACGGCTACTAGGAGATACAATATGTCAGCATTAAAGATTCATGAGCGTGATTGTTGCCAACTAGGTGAGGAGCACTTGACCGCCCAACGTATTTTAATGGATCTGGTTAACCCGATAAATTGTATTGAGGAGAGTGTAGTCAATTGATGAAAGCTATCTATTTAAAAGCACCTGGAGATATAAAAGTAGAAGAAGTGTCTTATCCAAAGCGTGGCGAAAATGAAATTTTGATCAAGGTTCGCAGTTTAGGCATATGTGGATCTGATATCGGCGCATATCTGGGAACCAATCCTTTAGTAAGCTATCCACGCATTATTGGACATGAGGTAGCCGGTGAAGTGATTGAAGTCTCAAAGAGTGAGACCAAGTTTGCCATCGGAGACAAAGTTGTATTAGAGCCTTACGTATACTGCGGAAAGTGCTATCCGTGCCAGAATGGTAGAACCAACTGCTGCGAAGATTTGACGGTACTCGGTGTTCACATGGACGGAGCAATGTCCGAATGCTTTTCCCATCCACGGCACCTAGTCCATAAAGTTCCAGACAATATACCTTGGAATTTGTTGGCTATGGTTGAGCCATTAACAATTTCGATGCATGCAGTTCATCGTTCTAGGCTAAAGAAAGGCGAGCATGTGGTGATCACTGGAAGTGGACCAATCGGTCTATTGGCAGCTCAGTATGCATTGACCTTGGAGGCTATACCTATTGTAGTGGACCCAGTTGAAGAACGATTGGAATTTGCAAAGCAACTAGGAGTCAAGCATACTGTCAACCCACTGAAAGTAGATGCTACTGACGCAATAAAAACCATTACCAGCGGACGAATGGCAGAGGCAGTCATTGAGGCATCTGGCAATGCGGCTGCGATACGCAGCAGTCTTGATTATGTTTCCTATGCGGGGAGAATAGCCCTGGTGGGCTGGCCCAAAACTGAGATTACTCTACCTACAGCCCTTTTCACTAAGAAAGAACTTGATATTGTAGGATCACGCAACAGCTTCCACGAGTTCCCTGAGAGTATAAAGTTAATATCCGAAAATAAGGTTGACGTTGCAGCTGTCATAACTAAAACAATTTCCTTCGCAGAGATTGCTAGTGTAGTGAATGATATTTCTGTACATCCAGGCAACTATTTAAAAGTGATTGCCGTACTCTAATCATCAGCTCATTCTTTTCTTTCCAGTCATAAAACGACCTCCTATTTGTAGTGATTTCATTCTACAATAGGAGGTCGTTTATTTCATCTTTGCTAGCTGCTATTTTCGGTGATTTCCACTCTGAGGAGTGAACGTACATGCTCAATTTGATTGGCAATGCTCATGGATGGGGAGCTGGCAAAGTGTAGACCCACTGCGAAGGGGATGTGATCAATGATGGTAACGAGCAGCGAGCCTGAATCACCGCCAGCGGCCATGGCCGTATTGACAATTTGATCTTTGAAGCGGGCAGTTTGGCCTCCCCCATAAGCAATATCAACAGTTGCGTTGATTGCCAGTATTCTGCCACGGCTAAAGCCTGTAGTGCGGCCGGTTTTTTGTACCATCATACCAATTTTCACGTCTTTCTGGGGCAACCAGCCACCAACATAACCCATCCAGTAAATCCCTCTATCTAGATTATATAGCTGACCTTGGGCAATGGCAGCATCCACAATATTATCGTGTAGATAGCGAGGAATTGGAGGTTCAAAATCAATGGGAATAAATCGGCTTAAGGTGGCAATGGTATCAAAAGGATAGCAGCCACCATCGATAGGGCCAGGTTGGACAATGGGATCACCATAGCGAGCACTGTTTTGGGCGGCGAGAACATGGTTATTGCTCAAGATGTAATATTTTTTTGGTATGCCTATACCTTGGGGCAATCGATCATAGACACATGTAGCAATGGTGCCAGCGGTAATATCAATATGGCCGATACTGTAGCCTCCTTGTGCTGGACGGATATGCTTAGTAAGGCTAGAGGCTTCATTCGGTAATCGTGAATTGCCGGCTTTGGCAGTTAGCCTTCCTACTGGAATAACATCAATGTCCACTCCTTTTAAGCTTGATGGTAGCAAGCTGGCCCTGGAGAGGTGATGTTTTGCGACCTTATGAGTGACTAAAACCATCAAGGCTGGCGTGCCTGTTGGCTGATTATTTCGCCATTTGACCCCGATGCCTAGACCGACAACATTCACTGGTAGGTTATCCGGGTAGAGAAATTCTTCGACCACTTCACTGTGTACTTGTTGCAACGCAGCTAAATCAGCTGCTGACAATATCATCTTTATCTCATCATTCATTAAGAAACTCCCTTCTTGGAGACGAGATTTGCTGTCTTTATATAGTATTTAACATATAAAAAATTGGTGATATAGTTGCAGTATTTATTATTACTATTATAATGTAATTATTAGCTACATTATTTGCCACACTATACTATTAAGGTGTTATATAAATCAATTGATAAAGGAGTGTTTTTTATGAATGAGAAAAAACATTGGGAAGATAAGGAAGACTTGAAAAGACGACTGACTAAGTTACAATATGAGGTCACACAAAACCAAGGAACGGAGCTATCATTTGACAATGAATTTTGGAATCATAACCAGGCGGGTATTTATGTTGATATTGTATCTGGTGAGCCCTTATTTACTTCCATGGATAAATATCAGTCAAGTTGTGGTTGGCCAAGTTTTACGAAGCCTGTATCAGAAGAAGTTCTTACAAAGCGGGTTGATGATAGTCATTTTATGGATCGCATTGAGGTGCGCAGTAAACAAGCCGATTCCCATTTAGGTCATGTTTTTAATGATGGGCCTACGTCGACTAAGCTGCGATATTGTATCAATTCGGCGGCCCTGCGCTTCATAGCCAAAGAAGATTTAGTCAAAGAAGGGTATGGTGAATATGCAGATTTATTTACTGCCCATTAACAAACCCGTATTTGCTTTATGAAATATAACAGCATCATACGGGGGATTTTCCTGAAACGTGTCAATCGATTCATTGCTCATGTCTTAGTTGATGATACCGAGCATATCGTTCATGTGAAAAATACTGGACGATGCAAAGAATTATTAATTGCTGGGGTAATGGTTATCCTTGAACCATCACAAAATCCCCAGCGGAAAACAGCTTTTTCTATCATTGCTGTTTATAAAGGTGAGCGGCTCATCAATATGGATTCCCAGGTGCCAAATCATGTTGTTTTCGAAGCGCTGCAAGCAGGACGCATTCCGGATTTAGGCCTACTAGAGAAAATGAAAAAAGAAGTGACTTATGGAAATTCAAGATTTGATATCTATTTTGAATCGGCTCAACACAAGAATTTTATTGAGGTCAAAGGTGTCACCTTAGAAGACGAGGGGGTGGCCATGTTTCCTGATGCTCCAACAGTTCGGGGCACTAAGCATGTTTATGAAATGATCAAAGCTGTTGAAGCTGGGTATGGGGGGACTGTTTTTTTTCTGATCCAGATGAAGGGTGTAAGCTGTTTTAGGCCTAATGTAAAAATGGATGAAGATTTCGCCACGGCATTGGTACTCGCTAGGGCAAAAGGTGTTATACTGCTCGCATATGATTGCGTTGTCCATGAAGATGAAATTGTTTTAGGGGCTAGAGTACCTATTTTATTGTGACAAAAAAACGTGAAATGAGTGATAATGGTGTATTTTGATACTGCTGGAGGTCCGGTATTTCGGCCGCCTAGTGAGGCTAATAGTTTTATTTTGCGGGTGACGATGGGGTGCTCTCATAATCGTTGTACTTATTGCAATATGTATAGATCTGTAGATTTTCGTGTGCGAACCATGGCTGAAATTATGGCGCAAGTGAGCGCTGCTAAAGAATATCAAGAGTTTATCCGTCGCATATTTTTGGCTGATGGTAATGCCCTAGTGCTAGCCACAGAGAAGCTATTAGAGATTCTCGCACTATTAAAAGCGTCTTTTCCTAAATTACGGAGGGTATCTTGCTATGCTGGACCCAAAGATATTTTGAGCAAAACCCCTGAAGATCTTCAGCGCCTATATGAAGCAGGGCTTACCTTGGTCTATTATGGTATGGAATCAGGTGATGATGAAGTTCTGCTTCATGTTTGCAAAGGGGTCAATGCTCAGCAATCCATTGCAGCCGGGCAACGAGTGGTTGCTTCAGGCATGAAACTATCAATGATGGTGATTGTGGGTCTGGGGGGGAAGGTTGGTTCTAAAGCCCATGCTCATCATACTGCCACGGCCATAAATGCCATTCGCCCGAGTATGTTGAGTGCTTTGACACTGATGATGTACCGAGGTAGCGAACTGCGAGATGAATATGAGCGTGGCCAATTTGAAATATTGTCACCAGCTGAGAGTATGGGGGAATTATATGAACTCATTAGTCAACTAGAGTTGCCCCATGAAGCTCATTGTTTGTTTCGGAGTAATCATATTTCAAATCATATTGCGCTCTCGGGCACCCTGCCTCGTGATAAGGAACGGTTACTTATAGAAGCTAAACGAGGGATGACCGAACTGGCAACGCTGAAAGATTGGGATGTTTATAATAATGTGGAGGCTTAGAACATTTTAGAAAAACTATATCTAACAAGACGGAGGATTTACAAGAATGAGAAAAATTAGCGCTGTAATGCTTATTGTTATCATGATGTTTGTGCTGGGAGGGTGCTCCAATAGTGAAAACGCAGCTAATACGCAAAAGGCTGGAAAACTCCAAAATATTACCATTGGGATTATGCCTGATGTAGATTCCATTCCTTTTATTATTGCCCAGGAAAAAGGATATTTTAAAGAAGAAGGTCTGACTGTAACGCTGAAATCATTTAAAAGTGCCATGGATCGAGATAGTGCAATGCAAAGTGGCAATCTAGATGGAGCAGTCTCTGATATGCTGGCCGAAACCTTTGCCAAGGCAGGAGGCTTTGACATGGTCATTACCTCCGTAACAACGGGTAGCTATAAGTTGGTTGTGAACAAAGATGAAACGGCTATGTCAATCACGGATCTAAAGAATAAGGATGTAGGCATTTCCAAAAATACGATTATTGAATATGTAACAGATAAGATAATGGTAGAGGGCGGATTAGCTTCGGCGGATATTAATAAAATTATTATTCCCCAGATTCCCTCGCGACTGGAAATGTTGCAAAATAGCAAGATCGCTGCCGCCACGTTGCCGGAACCTCTGGCAACCATGGCTGTGAAAAACGGCGGAAAGATATTAAATAGCTCGGATAAGCTGGGAATAAATCCTGGGGCTATGATATTTACCGGTAAGGCAGTCAATGAAAAGGAGGAAGAAATCCAGGCCATGTACAGGGCTTATAGTAAAGCTGTAGATTATTTAGCGACGCAGCCTATGGAAAATTATATAGATCTGTTGATTGAAAAAAGTGGTTTTCCGAGTGGCGTCAAAGGGGCTCTTATCCTGCCACAATATAAAAGGCCTATCGCACCTGATCCCAAGGACATTAAGGATGTTATGGCATGGCTTCAGGCAAGACAGCTAATCCAAAAGGGTTATTCTTATAACGAGCTGGTTGATGATCGGTTTGTAAGGTAGTCTGTGATGATTAAAGTTAAAAATTTGGGTGTTACATATGAGTCCATGGGCGATCGTTATGATGCTCTTCAGAATATGGATATGGAGTTTTGTGTAGGAGAAACGTGCGCCATCATAGGACCTTCTGGTTGTGGTAAGTCGACTCTTTTAAAAGTACTAGCTGGAATTATTAAGAAATTTACTGGCTCTGTTGAAATGAACGGAGAATCGTTTATGCCCCATGAACATAAAATTGGTTTCATTCCCCAGAATTATGGTCTTTTACCGTGGAAAAATGTATATGAAAACATTTGTCTTGGTGTAAGAATTAAGAACAAAAAAAATGTCGACTATAAAAAAGATCTCCCTCCGCTTCTCCAACAACTGGGACTGAGGGGATTGGAAAGTCGGTTTCCCGGGGAGTTAAGTGGGGGGCAACAGCAACGAGTTGCCTTGGCGCGGGCCTTTCTTTTAAAGCCAGAGTTGCTATTGATGGACGAACCCTTTTCGGCATTAGATGCCATGACACGGGAGGAAATACAAAATATATTCTTATGTGTGTGGAGGAAGCATTCTGTTACAACGATTCTCGTCACCCATCATGTGGAAGAGGCTGTATATTTAGGCCGAAAGATTATGATTATGTCTGCTTTTCCAGGAACGGCTAGCACTGTCATTGATAATCCTCTGTTTGGTGTAGAAGATATTCGAAATCACCAAGACTTTTTTAAGCTATGTCGTGCATTACGGAAAATGATAAAAGAGGATTGGACAAAATGGAAAAAAAGAGAGCAGGATTCTGGTATATTTACGGAATAGTAGTCGTTTTAGCTTTATGGTATGGGATTGCAAGCTGGGTAAAGATGCCGATTATTCCGTCGCCATGGTTGGTGATGGCAAATTTATATGACATCTTTTTTTCAACAATCGCGATTCACAGTGCTTATAGCCTATGGCGTATCCTCGCAGGGGGCGGGCTGGCGGTTATTGTAGGTATTCCCATAGGCTATTGTATGGGCTACTTCCCAAGATGTGATAGGGCCTTATCCCCGATCGTCTATTTAACCTATCCAATTCCCAAAATTGCGCTATTACCGATTATGATGCTACTATTTGGATTAGGGGAATTGTCAAAAATCATCATGATATTTCTGATCATTATTTTTCAAGTCATTGTAGCGGTAAGGGATGGAGTGAAAAGTATTCCTACGGAAACATACTATCCCTTATATTCTCTAGGGGCTGGTTTGATGGATATTTTCCGGGAAATTCTGATTCCGGCCTCTTTGCCGAAAATTTTAACCTCTTTACGGGTCGCTATGGCGACGGCTATATCGGTACTGTTTTTTACGGAAACATTCGGAACTCAGTATGGGATGGGTTATTTCATTATGGATGCGTGGATGCGGGTAAATTATTTAGAAATGTATTCAGGCATCGTGGTATTAAGTGGCATTGGCTTAATTCTATTCGGAACCATTGATTATCTGGAAAGAAAAATATGTTACTGGCAGTATAAATAATTTGGAAGCATTGCAAAGGTATGCTCTACCGCTTGTAAAGCCGCTAGATAGACTCATCATTCTTTAGCGGCATTATCATGATCGAAAGATCGTTTATAAATTCATATGTCAACATCTAACTAGAGTGGAAATGGCAGTAAAAAATTACTGCCCCGCCCTAGTTTATTTTTTTTAGTTTGATTTGAGAGAAAGTTAAATATCTGGTAACTGCACCTTGACAATGAGAGGTTGTTTATTATATTATTGAAAATGATAATCAATATCAAATTAACGAAGATTGATAGGAGATCCATTCTGATACCGCCTTAATAGGTAAGGTTGCTTGTGACTAGCTGCTAGAAAGGATGTTTTGCGTTGACGAATTTAATTACATTAGAAGATATGCATGAGATTGTGGATGCTCTGGCTACCACGTTAGAGGCTAAGAACGCATATACATGCGGCCATTCCGGAAGAGTGGCGGAGCTTTCCCTAGCGTTAGCTAAAGGCATGGGTTTGTCCATGGCGGAGCAGGAACTTATCCATATTGGGGGGCACCTGCACGATATCGGCAAAATTGGTATTCCTGATGCCATTCTTAATAAACCTGGGAAGTTAACGGAAATCGAATTTTCCATAATCCGTCAGCACCCAGACATTGGGAGCAAGATTGTGAGTAAAGTTAAGGCGCTACGCTCGATTGATTGTATTGTACGTCATCATCACGAACGCTTCGACGGTACCGGTTATCCTGATAGATTATATGGCAAGGCGATTTCTTTGGGAGCTAGAATCGTAGCCGTGGCTGATGCCTTTGATGCGATGAGCAATATCAGGACTTATCGCTCAGCCCTTAGTCTTCGCCAGGTAATGGATGAGATGTGGCGCTGTCGGGGAAGTCAGTTTGATCCGGATATTGTCGACGTATTAATGGTTCTTGCTCGCACGAATCAACTGCCCATTACGTTGGTCGAAAAATCGTCTACTGGATAGATAACTTTGAAGAAATATTTGACAAGGGATTCAAAAAAGGGAGTAATTGTTAACATAAAGCTGAAAGGAGAAATTAAATAAAATGAGTAAATTGAACAAAATAATGCTTGCTATAAAAATTATTGAAGAGGAGTGCCAAAAACAAGGCATTCGACCGGTCTTTTTGAAGGAGATAGATGTTTTAGGTTCTGACAATCTGGGATATGCTATGCTGTACTTGGGGCTAATTAAAAGCCAGAAATTATCAGAATATGTTAAAAGCAAAAGTGCCTCGGAAGAAGTATTGGTACTTTGTTCATAATTAGAAAATTATCATGTCTTGACAACAAATCAATAGTTACTGACTATGAGATGTGAATTAAAAATGATATAATTGTCTAGATGAAAAGTATTCTTGCCTTTGCGTTATTTTTATTTTTAAAGGGTGGATTGACATGATAATGATTAGAGAGTATCTATTGAATCATATTCTTATTACAGATGGTGCTATGGGAACCTATTACGCTCAAATTACTGATAACTATAACGTGCTTCCGGAGTTTGCAAATAGCAGTGATCCGCAAATTATAGAAAGGATTCATCAAGAATATATTACTGCCGGTGCAAAACTGATAAAAACCAATACTTTTTCGGCGAATCGTTTTGCCTTGGATATTTCACAAGCAGAAGTGAAAAAAATAATTATTGCTGGAATTGATATAGCCAATAAAGCTGCAGCAAATAAAAAAATATTTGTGGCAGCCAGTATAGGACCTATACCAGAGATGGCTGATAAAATTCATACTGATCAAGATGCTATTATAGATGAATATAAATTTATAGTAGATACTTTTCTGGAGCGGGGCGTTAGGATATTCATTTTTGAAACTTTTAGTGATGTTAATAATCTTGCAGAAATTGCTACATATCTAAAGGAAAAAGACAACTCAGTCTTTATTTTAGCTCAATTCGCCATTACCCCCGAAGGGTTTACTAGGAAAGGCATTAGTAATCAATATTTAGTAACTGAGATGAAGAACAACAAAAATATTGATGCATATGGCTTTAATTGTGGTATTGGGCCTACCCATTTATATAATTCCCTACAGGGGATAAATATAGGGGATGATATTGTCGCTGTAGCCCCAAATGCAGGATACCCAGAAATTATACATGAACGAACTGTATTTATTCAAAATCCAGCTTATTTCGCCGAAAAAATGAAAGAAATTAGCGACCTAGGAGTCAAAATTTTAGGTGGATGCTGTGGTACGACTCCCAAACATATCGAACAAATGAGGTCATTGATTTGTATTAGTTCTGAAATATGTGCAACACAAAAGCAAATGGTAGAAAATGCGAGGGCTTTTTTTGAAATAAATAGCCCTAAGGACTTTTCTGAAAAAATTAAGCATAATCAGTTTGTGATTGCCGTGGAATTAGATCCGCCATTCAATGCGGATGTGGAATTGATGCTGGAAAATGCTCGAATTTGCAAAGCGTCAGGCGTGGATGTGATCACAATCGCTGATTCTCCGATGGGAAGAGCTAGGGTAGACTCTCTTATGATTGCTGCCAAAATTAAAAGGGAAATCGGCATCGAGGTTGTACCCCATGTTTGTTGTCGGGATAAAAATGTAAATGCTCTTAAATCACTCTTGCTCGCTGGTTATGCTGAAAATATTAGAAATATCCTTGCAGTAACTGGTGATCCCATTGCCATGGCAGATCGAAATAATATAAAAAGTGTGTTCGACCTTAATTCTTTCACATTGATGGAACTGATCACGACAATGAATAAAGAAGTTTTTGCTGGTGGACCCATTCATATTGGAGGGGCATTGAATTTAAATGGATCTGGCCCTGCAGTTGAACTGATAAGAATGTCCAAAAAAATAGAGATGGGTGCTAGTTTTTTTCTTACGCAGCCGATATTTGATGACAATGTAATTAATTTGTTACCACAGATAAAAAAGAATGAAAATACTAAAATATTAGGGGGTATTATGCCCCTTGTAAGCTATCGAAACGCTCACTTCTTGAATAATGAGGTGGCAGGCATAAGAATACCAGAAGAAATTATGAATAAATTTGACAAGAATATGGAAAGAGAAGCGGCAGAGCTCATGGGGATTGAAATTGCGGTGGACATTGCCAATAAAATGAAAGATTATGTACAGGGGTTTTATTTTATTACACCATTTAATCGGGTTGAGATGATCATGAAGATCATAAAGGAACTTCGCGTTTGACATAAATTTATAAAGATGCTACAATAAATGTGAATTATAGAACACTGTTTTTTTGAGAAGACAATTGAATATTATCGAAATAGGTGCCCTTCGGGGCTTAATAGGGAAGACCGGTGTAATGCCGGCGCGGTCCCGCCACTGTAATGAGGAGTAAACCCAAAATATACCACTGAGATGTAAGTCTTGGGAAGGTTTGGGCAAGCGATGATTCAGAGTCAGGAGAACTGCCTATTTGACAATCACCGTTTTACCCACGAGCGATGGGGAGGGGATTAAGTGCACATGAAATGTTGTATTGTACTTATATCCCAGCGTATTTAACGCTGGGATTTTTATTAAATATAACTGTGATGTTCTTAATTTTGTTCTCCTGGCTTATGGCCAGGAGTTTTATTTTTTTTTATTATTTCGGTATGCGACGATTCTGTATTTGGGTGCGGAAGAGTCTAACATATAGTTCAAGCTTTCATTATTGATTTTTTGCTATGGGCTGCCTTAGGGCTAGGTAGCTAGTTCCGTTTTAACGGGACTTCCTTTTTTCAGTCAGGTGCATCTATATGCACTGTTATAAAAAAAATGAAAGGTTGAGTGTATTATGAAAAGAATTACATGGGTACTGGGAATTTTATTTTTAGCGGTAACAATGGTTGGGGGATTCACGATGAAGCAAGAAGCTTGTGCTGCAACGATTCCAGAAGCTAAAAAAGCGATCTTGGTTGTTAGTTTTGGTACGACTTATGGCGAAACTCGTAAAGTAACCATTGAGGCAGTGGAAAATAAGATTCGAGCTACTTTTCCTGATTATGAAGTTCGCCGTGCATTCACTTCGCGCATTATTATTAAAAAATTAGCGGAGCGTGATGGTATACAGGTTGATACTGAAAAACAGGCATTGGATAAGCTAAAAGCCGAAGGTTATACAGAAGTCATTGTACAGCCTCTACACATGGAAGCTGGTGACGAGTATGAAAAAGTAAGTAGCGTTGTAGATCGCTATGCGCAAAGCAAAGCTTTTGATAAAATATCTCTTGCCCGCCCAGTTTTATATTATACAGGACAAAAAGATAAAGCAGATGATTATGCGATCGCCATCAAAGCCATCGAAAATCAATTGCCGAAGTTAGGTAAATATGACGCCGTCGCCATGATGGGACATGGCGGGGTCAATCCATCCAATGCTGCCTATGCCGCGCTGCAAATGAAAATACAAGATGCTGGGCTGAAAAATGTATTTGTTTTTACGGTTGAAGGCTATCCGACAGTGGAAGATGTTATAGCAAAATGCAAAGAAAACAAGATAAAACATATATTTTTAATGCCTTTAATGGTGGTTGCTGGTGACCATGCCAATAATGATATGGCTGGTGATGACAAAAGTTCATTTAAATCACAGTTTGTACAAGCCGGATTCAAAGTAGATACTTATCTTCATGGACTTGGTGAAAATACAGGAATTCAAGATATTTATGTACAACATGTAAAAGATGTTATTGAAGGTAAGAATGACAAACATGAAAGAAGTAAAGATGCACCTGTTATTCCAGTCATTGATTAGGCAATGGTAGTGAACAATTTACGATAGTATAATCTTCAAAACATTGGATGTTACCATTTTATTACCCGAAAATAGTAAATTTTTTTTAGCGGCTGTCCATAAGTGAATTAAACTTATGGACAGCTTCTTTTTCATGTCCTTGGTAATGTGTAGATATAAAGGAAGCGGCTGATCTCAAGCGATAACTTGAAGATCAGCCGAACATCAATATTATTATTCAAGACATAGCACAAAGTGCAGAGTTTATTTCTTTAAGAGTTCCTGGACTTGTGAAGTGATTTTTACGTTATTTGCCTCAATGACATGAGTTAAGACCAATGGAATATATTTTACGGACATTTCTGTTGTTAATTTTCGTAAGACATCCTCCGGTGTTTTCGATTCTTTTAATACTTCACTTAGGGTTCGCGCAATTTCATCTTCGTTATTTGCCCATATTTCAGTAGATAATTCATACATCTCTTTTGCACTTAAACCGAGTCGTTCCAATAGTAACACCTCCTTTGCGATAATACTTCGACAAAATACAATAAATATCCTTGAATAACTTGTAAAGGGAGGTGAATTTTATGAAATTTAAAAAAAACGACACTCGCCGATCAAGGCAAGTATCGTTCTTATTTGGGGGCTTAGCTTGATTTAGTATATTGCCTACTTAAGGCATATAATCACTGTTAATATAATTACCTAAAGAAACTTCATTAAAAATTTCTGTAGTTACAAAAAGCGTAGCTACAATGGCCACGACAACTAGAAATGTTTTAAACGATGAAGGTCCAATACTACCAAATTCTCGGTCTTCTTTATATGCGTAACACTGTAAGCCGTAACAAGTTTTCATGATGATCACCTTCCTTATAAACTTTTCATTACGTATAATCTTTATCCATGGATTAGATATATTTATTTAAATGTATTATACATTGATAATTGTTATCCGTAAAGATTTTTTTATAAATCTTATTTCAAACCTAATTAACGACAGAGATGATGACATGAATTAATATAAAAACCATTGGCGAAAATCATTTAACACAAGCTGTCCCAGGGATGACGATGTAAAAAAAATACAGTTATCCACAAATATCCATATTATTAACAGGTTTATCCACAGTAAAGCCCCTATCAGCTCTTAATTGAGTGAGACGGCTTTTTGATTTAGAGAAAGAATTGGAAGAAGGAAGCAACCCTGTACGGGTTTGCTTCCTTCTTGCCTTAAACATACTTATACGAGTCCTAGTAAACGTGCTGATTGGGCCACTGTAAAGCATACTGCAAAGCCAATTACAGTCGGGATTAGGAAAGTCAGCAAAGTCCATTTTTTGCTACCTGTTTCTTTGTATGCTGATAAGAGAGTTGTGGTGCAGGGCCAGTGTAATAGACAAAATAGCAGAGTGCAAACTGCTGTGAGCCACGTCCAACCTTGGGAGATGAGTATTTCTCGTAATTGATTAAGACTATCAACTTCTAGTATTTGGCCAGAAGATAGGTAACTCATGAGAAGAATGGGTACAACAATTTCGTTAGCAGGTAGACCTAAGATAAACGCTAGGAGAATGAAACCGTCCAGGCCGATTGCATAACCAAGAGGTTGTAACCAGGCTGCCAGATGAGCAATCATACTCAATTCTCCTATGTAGACATTGGCAAGTATCCATGTGATTGCACCAGCAGGGGCGGCCATGATCATCGCTCTTTTAAGGACAAAGATGGTGCGGTCAATGATAGAGCGGTAAATAATAGCACCAATTTGTGGCTTGCGGTATGGTGGTAGTTCTAATACTAAGGAGGAGGTTTCGCCTTTTAGTATGGTGTGGGATAATGCCCAGGATACAGCAAAGGTTATCGCAATACCGAGCATAACTAGAATCGTGATGACTAGGGAAGCGATGGCTGTTTGATATTCTGATGCTACGATTCCGCCCATAAAGATGGTAGCAATCGCAATTAAAGTGGGAAAACGGCCGTTGCATGGCACGAAGTTATTGGTTAGTACGGCGATGAGTCGTTCCCGGGGAGAGTCAATAATACGGCAGGCCACGATTCCGGCGGCATTACACCCAAACCCCATACACATGGTGAGAATTTGTTTGCCACAGGCCTGACATTTTTTGAACATATTGTCTAAATTGAAAGCGATTCTCGGTAAGTAGCCTAGATCTTCCAGTAGTGTGAATAGGGGGAAGAAGATGGCCATGGGGGGGAGCATGACCGCCACAACCCAGGCCAGTGATCGATACATGCCAAGGACCAGGACACCAGTGAGCCAGTCAGGTGCTCCAGCTAGATTAAACCATAGGACAAGTTGGTCTTGAAAGGCAAAGAGGGCATTGCCAATCATCTCTGAAGGAATATTAGCGCCAGTGATTGTTAACCAGAATACTGTGCTTAGTAGTAGGAGCATAATGGGGAAGCCGAATAGCCGTGAAGTTAAAATATCATCCAGCCTGCTATCCAGGCTGGGTTTTTCAGAAATTTTTCTAGTTACTGCAAGGCTAGCGATTATCTCAGCATTGACATAAATATCAGATACAATTTTATCACCTAAAGAATTTTGGTTGGTGAGGCGGATTGTTTCCGCCTCAGTGCATATTTCCTTTAATGTTATCATAGGTTTTACGATAGCACTCATACTGCCAACTCCTGTAGAGTGTTTTCTAGATCAAGATAATGAGTAATACTATCAATGAACGCCTGATCACCATCGAGTAGACGCAAGGCTACCCAGCGAGGGCTCAGTGTATGACCAATACATCTTGAAATTTTTGGTGCAAGTTCTTGTATGGCTGTTTCGACTTCAGATGAATAACGAATTTGTCTGGGGTTTGTAAGTGCGAGCCCTATCGACATTTCATATAATGCGTGGCGCAGGTCGCCGAGACCTATTCCATTACGGGCGGCAGTAGGGATCACTGGTACGCCCAATTCTTTTTGCAACGCAGTAATATTAATTGTAATATTTTTCTTGACCGCTTCATCCATAAGATTGACACAGACAATAACTTTCGGTGTAATTTCCATGACTTGTAGGGCTAAGTTGAGATTGCGTTCCAAACAAGTAGCATCAAGTACCACGAGAGTTGCATCAGGTTTACCGAAACAAATAAAATCTCGGGCAACTTGCTCTTCGACAGTATGAGCTAAGATGGAATAAGTACCAGGCAGATCAACCATTAGAAAAGAACTGTCAAGATAGGTAAAACTGCCTTGAGCATTATCAACTGTTTTTCCTGGCCAATTCCCGGTGTGCTGATGTAATCCCGTCAGTGCATTAAAGACTGTACTTTTACCCACGTTAGGATTACCGGCTAAGGCCACTGTAAACTGTCCTGGAGTTGTTGTAATGCCAAAATGTTCACGTAGCATTCTACGATGTTCTTCTATACTCAGTTTATCCATTTCTATCTCCTCCTGAACATAGTACATAATGCGGTTATAAAAGCGTAACAGTAATTTGCCTAGCATCTTCATTACGTAGAGCAATGAGAGTATCTCTTACTAAGTAGGCTATAGGATCGCCTGCTGGGCTTTTGCGGATACACTGCACAGATGTGCCTGGCACCATACCCAAGTCAAGAATACGGCGGCGTAGTAGGCCTTGTAAATTAAGTGATACGATCTGGCAAATAGAGCCTATATTGATGGTTGACAGTGGAATGTTAGTTGGTAATGTATCCATGTTAAGTCCTCCTTTTCTTATAATAAGGATTGATATTAGCCAGGGCTAACATTAGTAGTACAAAATATGGTTAGCCACGGCTAACATGTAAATTAGTTGAGTTATTTTATTATATGAAAAAGATGATATTTTGCCACCCTGCTATTTGGGATAGAAAATAATAGGCGCATCTCAGACAACTTGTAGTTGTTTAAGATGCGCCTATTATTGCATGTTTGATGAAAAAAACATTATTTAATGATCATTAATAGTGGTTGCTGACTTTTTAATGTATTGCTCGTTTTTTTACAGTTCCGCCCATTACTTCATGTACCTCGCTTATGGTTACGAAAGCATTTTCATCTATTTCGTCAATAATATTCTTTAGCTTTGCAACCTCTAGACGTGTAACAACCAAATATAATACCGCGCGTTCTTCACCAGTATATCCGCCTTTGCCATTTAAAAAAGTAGCCCCTCGACCGAGACGCGCCATTACTTTTTCAGCAATAAGTTCTGAACTATCAGAGATCACTATGACGGATTTACTTTCTTCTAAGCCTGCAATTGTGATATCAATCATTTTAAAGGCAATAAAATAAGCAATCAGAGAATACATTGCCTTATCCCAGCCAAAAACAAGGCCTGCACTACTCAAGATAAAAAGATTAAAAAACATTACAATTTCGCCTACAGAAAACCCTGTTCTTTTATCTAGGATAATTGCTACAATTTCCGTTCCATCTAAAGAACCGCCATATCGTATAATTAAACCTACGCCGACACCTACTACAATTCCGCCAAAGACAGCTGCCAGCATCAGATCTTCTGTTAACCCGGGAATGGGTTGGAGGATGGTTACCCATACAGACAGTGACGAAATTGAAAATAAGGTAGATATAACAAATGTTTTTCCGATATGTTTATAACCTAAGATTAGAAAAGGAATATTTAGAGCGAAAATAAACAATCCTAAGGGATAGTTGCTGAGATAACTGAGCATTATAGAAATTCCGACGATCCCGCCATCAATCATATTGTTAGGAATCAAAAAAATTTCAAGACCAACTGCAGCAAGGATCGATCCAATAAATAAAAATAGGTATTTAAAAAAATAATTTACATATCGATTTCGTTTAGTCATATTGTCTCCTTAACGTTATTTTTTACGGAGTCAGAAAGTATATCACTTCCTAAGGTTCCAAGTAAAGGCAACTAAGGCTTGGTGCAAGCCTTAGTTTTCTTTATCAATATTCAATGGTAGCATTATCAACACGTTTGACGCCGGGAACTTTTTCAAGTTCAGCTAACAGATGAAACATTGCAAGATCTTTTTGTTTAGCCTCGACCATCACATCGAAATCCCTATTGAATTCTTTAGCAGTTTTGAGAAAGGGGAGAAAGTCTTCTACCGCTACAAGATCAGCATGACTACGAAAATTGCTACTGCTTTTGGGACTGGAAACGTGAATTTTGGGCACGTGATTGCCCCAGGTGTTAATGATATCAGGCCATAGGTAAGTTAAATCCTCCCTATTATTGTGACACATATGATGATGGATATCAAGTACCATTGGACAATTAAGTAGCTGACAAAGGGCTAAAACATCCATTGCACCATAGCTCTTATCATCATTCTCGAGCATTAGGCGTAGGCGTATGTCGTTAGGCAATTTGTTGAAAATATCAATAAATCGAGTGATGGAAGCTGGTTTGTTGTTATAAAGACCGCCGATGTGCAGAATCAACTGGGGAGCAGGAGAAAGTCCTAATGCTGTAAAGAGTGAGACATGATAATCTAAATCCCGGAGTGCCGATTCTACTACTTCAGATTTTTGGCTATTGAGTACAGTATAGTGATCTGGATGAGCACTGATTCTCATGCTATGCTTTTTGATCATATCGCCAATTTCATGCCACTCATTTTGGAACTCTTCAATATAATTCCAACCAGTTGTGATAGGGTGGGTAGCTAGGGGCACTGTTTTTGATGTTAGGCGGTAGACATGTATATCATGGGCGACATTATAACGTAAAATGCGTAAAGTGGTATGTAGGTTCTGTGCCAAAATAAGGCGTAAACGGGTACTTCGATTGGTATGATCAACAATTTTTTCGATGGTTTTGACGGTAATTGTTTTATTAGGTGATCCTTGTGGGACATTCATAGCAATAGCAACATAGCCGAAGCGTACTCGCATGATATTCTCCCTCGTTGTTATTATAGTATGTTGTTTGTACTGAAAGTGGAATTGTTTAATGAGGATCATATAGCAATATTATAAACAAAGATTAACTTGATCATGCAAAATAGGATCTCTTCAATTGGCCCATAGAACGTTATAATAAGTAAAAAAATCCGTTACTAATTAATGTAACGGATTGTAATTAAAATCGCCGTTTGGCAATAGCGGTACGAATTTTTTGCATATTATTGGTGATGCGTTCGGGCTGTCTTACCATAGCACCTACATACAAAACGTCAATGAATGCTAAGTGAATTAGACGTGAGGACATAGCTTCAGAGCGATAATTAATCTCCTTAGCCATACCACTCAATACAATATCGGATATTTGGCTAATGGGGGATCTGATGTAGCTTGTAATGGCAATGATTGTTGCACCATTTTCTTTTGCTATTTTAACAGATTCCATAACGCTTTGATTAGACCCAGTATGAGATATTGCGATTACGACATCGCCTGGGTGCAAAAGTGATGCAGAACATACTTGCATATCGATGTCAGCATAAGCCCTGACGGGAATACCAAAACGTGAGAAACGATATTCTACATCAGCGGCGATAGGTGCTGAACCGCCTGTTCCGTACACTTCAATACGACCTGCAGCTAAGATTGCAGTTATGGCACGATCTAAAGATTGTGCATTTATTATTTTCAGGGTGTCGTGTAGGGCTTCATTAATATTTTGAAAAACTTTGTTGGCGATGATATCAATCGGATCATTTGAATTAACTTCGTTGTAGATAGATTCAAAAGGTTCATATAAGTCGCTGGCTAAGGCTATTTTAAGGCTTTGAAAACCTGGAAAACCCAACTTTTTTTTGCAGAATCGTGAAATGGTGGCTTCGGCGGTTCCTGTAATTTCAGCTAGCTGGGTGATGGTCATATGTATAACCTCTGAAGGATTGGCTGTTATGTATTCAGCTAATTTAATCTCACTTTTAGTTAATGATTTAAACATATTATGTATTAGTGCTAAACAGGTATTTGGTTTAATTTCTCGTGTAGTCATGAAAATCTCCTTCATAAGCTAGATGTAAAATACAGGTATTATCAATGTTAGTATAACAAATAGAAGGGAAAAATTACAAGAATTATTTACCTGGATACAATAAAATAGTATGAAAATTATCTTTGACAAAGTACATTGTGAAAATAAGTTCACAAATAAAACATTTAAAATAAAAATAACTATACAAAAATCAAACTGAATTTATCTAAAAATATAGTATGTACTTTAAGACTTGATTTATGACAGAATACAATAAATTAGGTTATTTAGTGAAAAAATAGGTAATAATTAGATTTAAATCAATATATTGCAAATATTAGCTAAAAATAATAACCCAAATGAAGAAATAAAGCAAATAACTAAATATTGAGATAAAATAGTTATTGACTTTTTTAGGGACAATTAATATAATGAAAATGAAATTAATTTTCACTAAAAAGAAAGAAAATTGAAATCATTTGTAGGATGTATCAAATTTATCCAACTATGGTCTTTGAGAGGGGACACATGGGTATTGAACCTAACTCTTATTGAGTGATGTATACGGTATAGTGCAAAGGGGTTGGTGTAAGAGGTCGTAGCGTTTTTTTATGGGGCGATAAAAAAGGAGGTATATATTTATGTTATTAGGAATTGCGGCATTATCGGTACTTTTACTTTTAGTTATGATTACCAAATTTAAAATGAATCCTTTTGTGACTCTTATGATTGTATGCGTATTTATGGGAGTCGCGGCGGGAATGCCCTTTGACAAAATCGTTGGTTCCATTCAGGCTGGTATGGGCAATACCCTTGGCTTTATTGCCCTGGTATTAGGTCTAGGGACAATGCTCGGCAAAATGTTGGAAGAATCAGGCGGTGCAGAACGAGTGGCAAAGACACTAATTCGTTCTTTTGGCGAAAAAAATGTGCACTGGGCAATGATGATTGTGGCCTTTATCGTTGGCATTCCAGTTTTTTTCCAAGTTGGTTTAGTGCTTTTAATTCCACTCGTATTCACGATTGCTAAAGAAACAGGAATTTCTTTACTTAAAATTGGTTTGCCTCTGGTAGCTGGTTTGTCAACAGTACACGGCTTGGTACCTCCCCATCCGGCAGCAATGGCCGCTGTAGATATTTTCAAGGCGGATATTGGTAAAACAATTATTTATAGTCTCATTGTTGGTCTTCCGACAGCGTGTATTTCTGGACCGATGTTTGCATCATTTATCTCAAAGAGAATGCCGACTTTGGCTGTGCCGGCTGTTTTTATGGATCAGGTTAAAGCTGGCCGTAAGGATGAAGATATGCCAAGCTTTGGTATTACGGTTCTTACAATTTTAATGCCAGTCATTTTAATGCTGTTAGGAACTTTTGCTGACTTAACCATGGATAAAACTTCCTTTCTGTTTGGACTCTTTAAGTTTGTCGGCAATCCATTTATGTCTCTCTTAATTGCATTGTTGTTTGCTTTTATTACCTTTGGTTTTGCCCGTAACCTCAAGATGGAACAAATCTCAAAGTATTGTGATCAATCCCTGCCGGCTATGGCTGGTATTCTAATGATTATCGGCGCTGGCGGTGCTTTCAATAAAGTACTGCTTGATAGTGGTGTTGGCACTGAAATTGCCAAAATGGCTGCGACGATGAATTTGAACCCTATTGTTTTAGGGTGGAGCATTGCGGCTATGATTCGTGTAGCTACAGGTTCTGCAACCGTTTCCATGATGGCGGCAGCCGGGATCGTTGCACCAATGATTGTCAATTTTCCTGGTGTCTCCAAAGAACTGTTAGTTCTGTCTGTTGGGGCAGGATCTCTGGTAGCATCTCATGTTAATGACGCCGGTTTCTGGATCGTTAAAGAATATTTCGGTATGACTGTAACCCAGACATTGAAAACCTGGACTGTTTTGGAAACCATTCTTTCCGTGAGTGCTTTAGGATTTATTATGCTGCTGTCCCAAGTAGTATAAAGCCATTCATTGACGTCCAGGTACATCCTTATGGTGGCTGGGCGTCAAAATAGTATGCGACAATCAGACGATGCACATGTTGTTTTGTAAAGAAAAAACCATATAAAAGTGCATGAGTTACTATAAATAATATACAAGGGGGACTTCCTTTATGAAAGCAGCAGTATATAAAGGCATTGGCGAAATGACAGTTGAGGATATCCTAATGCCTCAAATCCAACCAGGAACAGTATTACTTAAAGTAAAAGCTTGTGCCATTTGTGGTGGGGATGTAAGGACTTTTAAACATGGCCATGCGGCTATTAAAACGCCGATTGTTTTAGGACATGAAATCGCTGGAGAAATCGTAGAAGTAGCGCCGGATATTACGAATTATTCTGTAGGTGAGCGGATCATCGTTGCGCCCGCAATTGGCTGCGGAGTCTGCTCCTACTGTTTATCAGGTTGGCAAAACATGTGCTATACCCGCAAAACCATTGCCCATCATTATAATGGGGGTTTTGCTGAATATGTGCTGATTCCGGCGGGAGCCGTTCGCGCAGGTAATATCAATCGTATTCCAGATGAAGTTACCTACTTGGAGGCATCTCTTGCAGAGCCATTAGCTTGCGTTTTGAATGCCCAGGAAGTAATGAATATCGGATTGGGAGATTCGGTGGTCGTCATAGGCGCTGGCCCAATAGGTTGTATGCATGCGGAGCTAGCTAAAGGACGAGGTGCAGGCAAGGTCATTTTGGTTAACCGCAGCGCCAGACGTTTGGAAGAGGCGAAGCAATTTGGCTATGATGCTTATATAGACCTAAGTACTACTGATGGAATTAAGGCAGTAATGGAGTTAACAGGTGGTCTGGGGGCTAATGTTGTAATCGTTACGGCGGGTACCGCGGAGGCTCAAAATCTAGGTATTGCAATGGCTAGTAAAATGGGTAAAGTTTGTTTGTTTGCTGGTCTGCCTAAGGATGAGCCTACGATTCAGATGGATGCCAATCATGTACATTATCGCCAAATCGCCGTTTATGGTGCATTTTCATCAGCGCCACGGCATAATGCACTTGCTCTAGAGATGATTCGCAGTGGTAAAGTGTCAGCCAAGAAAATTTTGAGTCATGTAGTATCATTGGATAAAATCGGTGAGGGTATGGATATCGTGAGTGGTCGGGCGGGTCTGCGTGTATCTGTTGCGCCATTCATCGACGAGCTTACAGAAGAGCTAAGCCAACATCCTGAAATGATAGTCATCAAATAAATTGATAGTATAACCGTGAATAGGAGAAAAAACATGGCTTGTCTAATTGGCATCGATGTAGGCACCACTAATTGTAAGGTAGCGGCTTATTCGGCAGACGGTACGTTAAAGGTGTTGGCCAGCCGCCCAACGGTTACTCATTATTTAGAAAATAACTGGGCCGAATTTGATCCAGGACAGATATGGAATGCAGTGCAAGAAGCATTGCGCGAGGTTGTGCGCCAATTGGGCGACGAGAAAATTGATGGAATCGCAGTAGCCAGCATGGGGTCAGCCAGCGTGCTACTCGACGAAAATGATCAATGGATTCATCGTTCAATTGCTTGGTTTGATACACGCACAGAAGAGATTGCGTCCCAGTGGCGAGAGGATTTTGGTCGAGAAGAAGTCTATGCAATTAGCGGCTTTGTTCCCAATCCTATGGCTGGCATCACTAAAGTACAATGGATTCGCAATCAGATGCCAGAAGAGTTTAAAGGTGTGAAGCACTGGTTATCAATGCAGGATTATATTGCCTATCGTCTGACTGGAAAAGCTGCAGTCGATCTCTCTGTAGCTTGCCGAACAATGGCGATGGATTTACGGCAACGTTGTTGGTCCCAAGAAATTCTCGATTATGCTCAGATTCCCCGGGAAATATGTTCCACACTTAAACGGTCGGGAGAATTGATAGGAAATATAACAGCCTACTGCACTGGACTCACTGGTATTGAGACCGGGACGCCTGTTTTTGCGGGTGGAATGGATTATGTGTGCGGTGCATTTGCTTGTGGTTTAGTGGAAAGTGGTCAGGCTTTGTGTGCGATAGGCACCAGTGAGCAAATTCTTATGGTCGTAGATGAACCAGCAAATGATGTACAACATATTGATACGAATTTTACATGCGTAAATTATGTTGTGGATGATAAATACTATATTGCTGGGCAGGTTATCTCATCAGGCGTCATCTTGGATTGGTTTCGCACTGAAGTGGCTAAAGAAGACGTTACAACTCTTATTGACGAAGCCCAAAAATCACCATTGGGTGCAAAAGGAGCCTTATTGTTGCCACATTTTCGCGGCAAATATGCTCCGGGAGCAGATCCAATGTCCAAGGGGGCTTTGATTGGAATCACGACATCTCATACTCGAGGGGATTTAGTAAGAGCCATTCTCGAAGGGCTTTGTTACGAATCTGCTACGATTATAGAAGGCATACAAGAAGTGGTAGGGTATTCGATACATGCTGTTCATGTGGTAGGTGGAGCGACCAAGTCACCCTTTTGGATGCAGATGAAAGCGGATATTTTAGGTAAACCTGTTATTTGTCTGGATGTACCCGAGGTAGTTACCTTAGGTGTAGCCATGTTGGCTGGGATTGGTGCAGGGATATATAAGGATTCAGCAGACGCTGTGCGGCAAACACGAAGAGGTGAAAAAGTCTACCAACCAGATATGAAAAAACATGTACGGTATCGCACTATATTTGAACAAGTTTACCAAGAAATCTATCCTGCACTGCAGGAGATAAGCCATAAAATTGATCATCTTATAAATAAGGAGGAATCATAGTTATGAAATTTTTGGTAGTAGGAGATCCTATGATATCAGCGGCTACTTTGGCGGAGGCAGTACGTGACGTCTTCGGTGATAGCGCTGAGGTAAAGGGTGTGGATTGGAAGCCGGCTAGTGATGAAGAATTTTGGTCTTTGCGTAGCCAGGTGGAAAAAAACGGACCTGATGCCGGTAAGCCACCTGCTGAATTAATAGAGGCGGGCAGGGATGTGGATGTGATCATTACCCATCATACGCCACTGAACAAAGAACTTATCGGGCAAAGCAGTGCATCCTATATTGGTGTGTGTCGTGCTGGAACGGAAAATGCGGACGTGACTGCCGCAACAGCAAAAGGCATTAAAGTGATGAAAACTATGGGGCGTAATGCTGAGGCTGTATCTGACTTTACGATTGCCCTCATGTTGTCGGAATTACGTAATTTAGCACGCGGGCATGCTGCATTGATGCAAGGAGAATGGAAAAAAAAATATCCTAACTCCGCTTTTATGGGTGATGTGCAGGGCAAGACCATAGGGTTGGTAGGATTTGGCTATATTGGACGGTTAGTCGCTCACAAGTTAGCCAATTTTAATGTTCGTGTTCTTGTATATGATCCATATATCAAAAAAGAAGCTCTTCTTGAATCGGGTGCAGAGTTAGTTTCACTAGAAGAATTATGTAAACAATCGGATTTCATCAGTATTCATGCCCGGCTTAGTAAGGATACAGCAGGTCTTATTGGCAAAGAAGCTTTTTCCTGGATGAAACCGACGGCGTATCTGATTAACACTGCACGGGCAGGATTAATTAATGAAGCTGATTTGATAGAAGCACTGGAACAAAAGCAGATTGGCGGAGCCTCCTTGGATGTTTTTTGGACAGAACCAATAGCCGCAGGACATCCGCTGCTGAAAATGGATAATGTAACACTTACACCCCATTTAGCTGGTGCGACGAATGATACGTTCCGCCAAACACCCTACCTATTACTGCGAGAATTAAAGCGTGTTATAGACGAAAAAATGACTTCTAATTGGATTGTTAATTAAAATGAGTAGAGCGCTTCCATAATATGTGGAGCGCTCGTACTCTGTTTTAGTGTAAAAAAAATATTGAAACATAGTATAATTAATGAGAAAAGGTTAAAATGTTTTATATAGAGGTGGTTGTGTAATGATTAGCTCAGATATTCAATTAATAGCACTTGATTTAGATGGGACTTTATTAAATGACGAAAAAAATATTCCCAGGCAAACGATAGAAATGATTAAAGAAGTCATGGGCAGAGGTGTGATCGTTACGTTAGTATCGGCAAGGCCCGTTTGCTCAATGATGCCTTATGCTGAGCAATTAGGGCTCAAAGCACCACTGATCTCGCTGAGCGGTGCTTATATCACTGATATGAAGCAAGAAAGAATTTTATTTAGAAAACCTGTGGATTTATTAAAATTTAGAGAAATGATAAGCATTTTTGAAGAAAGAAACTTCTATATTAAGGTATACTATGAGAAGCAGCTAGTTGTGCAGGAAACAACTCAAGAGACGATCGAGTATTCGCGGATGTTTGGTGTGCCTTATAAAGCGGTGGGCAGTAAGGGGTTAAGGATATTAATAGAGCCGCCCCTGCGAGTTTTTTTGTTTAATGAGCCGTTGCAAATTCAAGAGGCATCCCAGATCTTGAAAGAATGGTCGGATTATTTTCATGTGATTCGCGATACCGATCAGGGCTTGGAAATTGTAGAACGTACTGTTAGTAAAGGTGCTGCGCTGACAACCCTCTGCCTTGAACTCAATGTTCCAATGAATCATGTTATGGCAATTGGGAATGAGGGAAGCGATATTGCAATGATTCAAGCAGCTGGCTTGGGGATCGCGATGGGGAATGCTTGTGAGGAATTAAAAGAGTGTGCCGTTCACGTGACAAAGACAAATACTGAATGCGGAGTCGGATATGCAATTCAAAAATATATTCTAAATAGGTAATCTCTAGCAAGAACAAGCCGATCAGTAGGGGTTGAATATTTCATAAGTGCGTATGATAAACCCAATTAAAATGTTAAAATGATAATTTTAGTATAAAGGATGATAAAAATGAAACCTTCATTATGGATAGGTATCGACATTGGAACGACTGGTGTAAGAGCAGTAGCGTATCAACCAGACGGGCAGTCCCTAGCTACTTCTTCCCAGGAGTATCCCTTATATACGCCACAGCCCAACTGGGCTGAGCAAGATCCAGATGAGATCATTGGAGCTATGGAAAAAGTCATTGGTGACGTGGTATCGTCGCTAGAACAATATGGACGCAAGGCTGACGGGCTCGCGATAAGTTCGGTATTTCATAGTTTTCTAGCCTATGATAAAGATGGGCGACCCACTACAAAGTTAATGACCTGGGCGGACAACCGGAGCCAGGGAATCGTACAGGAAATAAAACTGATTGATCCCGATTTCTTGTCGATCTATAGTCGCACTGGCTGTCCACTTCATCCGATGTATCCCATGACTAAAATAGCTTGGCTACGTAGAGAACGACCTGACGTATTTGGCAATTCAGCTTATTTTGGCTCCATCAAAGATTATGCATTCCGAAGTTTAACTGGCCAATGGGTTGTAGATCGCTCCATTGCTAGTGGTTCGGGGTTGTATAATATATTTAAATTAGAATGGGATAAGGAACTTCTCAACTATTTGTCGATTTCAGAAGGATCATTGCCGGCAGTAGTGTCCACAACATACCATCAGCCGTTAAATAAAGAATTTGCGCGGCGCACAGGGCTGCAAGCAGGTATTCCTGTCGTCATTGGTGCTGGTGATGGCGTATTAGTCAATGTGGGTATAGGAGCGGTAAAACCTGGAGATATGAGTGCTACAATCGGCACAAGCGGTGCGGTACGGATGTTAACAGATGCACCGCGCACCGATGGCAAAGGACGTACTTGGTGCTATAATCTCACCGATGATGTATGGGTACTAGGCGGTGCTATCAATAACGGTGGTATAGCACTGCGTTGGATGCGTGATAATTTTAGTGAGACAGAACAAAGGGTAGCAGAAAAGCTAGGTATGGATGCCTACGAATTAATGTCGATCTATGCCGCGAAAGTAGCGCCAGGCTCGGATGGCCTCATTATGTTACCTTTCTTCACCGGTGAGCGGGCACCCAACTGGAATGCAGACGCCCGGGGTGTACTGTTCGGTCTTACTCTAAATCACAATAAAAAACATATGATCAGGGCTACAATGGAAGGCGTATGCTATCGCATGAATAGCATCCTTCATTCTTTGCAAGAAGTGACTGGCCCAGCCCGCGAAATTAGGGTAAGTGGCAGTTTTGTCAGGTCAGATTTATGGCTACAGATTTTAGCTGATACATTTAATCAAGCTGTGAATGTGCCAACTGTAAATCAAGGAGCAGCTTTTGGCGCTGCCGTATTAGGCTTTGTTTCAGCCGGCATATTAAAAGATATATCTGCAACGGCTGACTTTGTCACCATAGAAAAAACCTATACTCCAAGGGCCAAGGAAGCAAAGTGTTACCAAGAAATGTATGATATTTACAATCGTATCTACTGGAATTTGCAACGTGAATTTACAGACATTGCTGCGATTCAGAAAAAGTGATCTTAGGTTATGATGGTGAATAAATCCAATTATTGTACCAATAAGGAGGAAAATATGGATAAGAAATATGATATTGCCTTGATAGGACTGGCAGTGATGGGTGAAAACCTAGTGCTCAATATGGCGGGTTGTGGTTTCTGCGTTGCGGTATATAATCGTACGGTGAGTAAAGTGGACCAATTTCTAGAAAAAAATAAAGAGTATGAGACCATTGGTGGAGCCCACTCGGTGGCTGAGCTAGTAGCAATGCTAACAACGCCTCGCAAAATTATGCTGATGGTCAAGGCTGGCCAGCCTGTAGATGATATGATTGCAGAACTGCTTCCTTTCTTAGAGCAAGATGATATTATTATTGATGGTGGCAATTCGTTTTTTCAAGACACTAGACGCCGGACAGCTTATCTCAAGGAGAAAGGCATCCGTTTTATTGGCACTGGCGTATCTGGTGGTGAAGAAGGGGCACTGAAGGGTCCTAGTATGATGCCAGGAGGCGAACAAAAAGCTTACCAGGAATTGGCGCCGATTTTTACTCGTATCGCGGCCCAGGTATCGGGCAAGGCCTGCTGCTCCTATGTAGGTCCTGATGGGGCGGGTCATTATGTCAAGATGGTGCATAATGGGATCGAATACGGTGATATGCAACTGATCAGTGAGGCTTATTATATTATGAAAACGATCCTCGGCTTGTCTGCAGAAGAGTTGCATACTGTATTTTCCCAGTGGAACCAAGGGGAACTGGATTCCTATTTGATTGAAATTACTCGAGATATTTTTACGAAGCAGGATGAAATCACTGGGCAGCCTTTAGTGGAAGTTATTTTGGATAAGGCTGGACAGAAGGGTACCGGTAAATGGACATCCCAAAGCGCTTTGGATTTAGGTGTGCCAACGCCAACCATTACTGAAGCTGTATTCGCTCGTTGTATGTCAGCATACAAAGACGAACGAGTGATAGCATCCGATCTGTTGACAGGTCCAGATAAACAATATAAAGGTGATAAGGAGAAACTTATTAAGGCGATTCATGATGCTCTTTATGCTTCGAAAATTTGTGCTTACGCTCAAGGGTTCGCCTTGCTCAAAGCGGCCAGTACAGAGTATAACTGGAATCTGAATTTTGGGGAAATGGCCTTGCTCTGGCGAGGCGGCTGCATTATTCGTGCGCGTTTTCTTGATCGCATCCAAGAGGCCTATGCTCATGATGGGGAGCTGGTCAATCTGATGATCAGTCCTTTCTTTTCCAAGGTATTGGCCACGGCTCAGGACAACTGGCGCCTGGTCGTTATAACATGCAAAGAGCTGGGGATTCCGACCCCAGCGATTAGTGCATCTTTGGATTATTATGATAGTTACCGAAGAAAAGTGTTGCCTGCCAATTTAATTCAAGCCCAGCGAGATTATTTTGGTGCTCATACCTATGAACGTACTGATCGCCCAGGAGTTTTTCATACCGATTGGCTCAAATAAAGAGAAGCATAGCCGGTGGTCGTAGGTTATAGTAAAACATAAAGAGCCCTGCCTGTATCATATAAATTATGACACAGGCAGGGCTTAATGCTGTACCGTTTTTTACTTTACCTTATCGATTGATAGGTTGACTTTATAGTTTCCGTAAAGCAATATGGTATCAAGTAATTGGCTAAGCTCTTTTTGGCTAGCAAAATGAGCTTTTAACCAATAACAGCCCTCTCCACTGATGCGGTAAGCTTCCAGAATAGCACTATGATCTGCTACAAAACGCCGAAAATTAGCATGATTGGATGAATTCATAAAGACTGTAATAAAAGCCGATATTGGTTTACACAATTTTTCATAATTAAGATTGACGGTAAAGGCTTCAATGATTCCATCATCTTGCATACGGCGAATGCGAGTCGCTACAGCTTGACCTGTTAAATGAACGATTTTCCCGATTTCCTGCCACTGCATACGGGAATCTTTTTGCAGGCATTGTAAGATTTGCTGATCAGTGTGGTCAATCATTTTCGTAATTCCTTTCATCATGTAATCAATAGGGTCGATCTTCTTACATGCCTCAATGGGTTTTTGAATCATGAAATGATAAGATAAGACTAAGAAAATTACAAAGGAAGTGATTGTGAATGAAAGTCCAACTTTTACGTCATGCCACATTACTCGTCACAATAAACGGGAAAAATATAGTAGTCGATCCAATGCTAGGTGAGGCTAGGGCCATGCCACCTATTGCCAATTCTCCAAACAACCATCGTAATCCTCTTGTAGAACTTAGTATTCAATTAGATTTTCAACAGGATATTGATGGGGTATTGCTGACTCACACTCACAGTGATCACTTTGATGATGCGGCAGCAAAGCAACTTCCTCCGAATAAAACGATTCTATGTCAGCCAGAAGACGAAGAGAAATTGAAAAAATTAGGATTTTTAGAAATATACCCAATTAACGATACGTTATGCTGGGAAGGAATTAGCATACAGCGTACTGGTGGGCAACATGGAACAGGTGAGATTGGGATGCAAATGGCCCCGGTTTCGGGCTATGTCTTACAAGTAGAGGGCGAACCTTCACTCTATATTGCTGGTGATAGCATTTATTGCGAGGAAGTATTCAGTGTACTTTCTATGTATCAGCCCAGCATAATTATAGTCAATGCAGGAGGAGCACGCTTTAATGTAGGTGATCCGATCACAATGACAGCAGAAGATGTTATAAAGGTTTGCCGAAAAGCACCAGAAGCTCAAATAATCGCTGTGCATATGGAAGCCATTAATCATTGCCTTGAATCAAGGGCTAATTTACGCACCCGCCTTAAGCAGGAAGGGTTAATGAATCAAGTGTCTATTCCAATGGATGGAGAAATGTTAACATTCAAAAAATAATAAAAATAAAAGGATATGCCTTTAAGCGTACTATGCTTTACTCATTATAGGGATCACTCAAAAATTAACTTAAAATTAATATTTTATCAACAGGGCATGTTGTATCCAATTAATAATAAAATTCCCATGGATTCGGATATTGAAAAAATGATGGATATTTGGATACTATCATTTCCTTGACAAATTCTAATGGATGAGTTATCTTATAGTTAGTTTCAATAAACTAACTATAAGAGGGAGAATCATCATTATGCCGATTGAAGATATAATAGTCAAGGCAATCAATAGTCTATCTAATTCCATGCGCGAATGTACGAGGACATATAAAGAGGAGACACCTGAGGGTAATGACTTATTCAATTTGACGATAACCCAATTGCATTATCTTCATGCTATAAAAGAAATGGTCAATCCCACAATGACCGAGCTGGCAGAAAAGTTCGGTGTGCAGAAATCAACCGTAACGGTTGCCTTAAATAAGCTACTGCAACGGGAATATATTGAGAAAATTCCCTCGCAAACAGATTTACGTGTAATCCATGTAAGTTTAGCAATGAAAGGAAAGAAATTAATTCAAATTGAAGATATGGGGTACTATCATTTTGCCAATCAAATTATGGGGGCATTAGATGAAGGCGAAAGAGAAACGTTTACTTGCCTTTTAGGGAAAGTCATAAACAATACCACCCGCGATTAATGCGCGGGTTTTAAATAAATAAATAGTTAGTTTTGTAAAACTAATTTATTACCGTACATAAAAAAGAAATAAGGAGATTTAATTGTGAATATAGTAAAAAGAAGTTTGTGTGCAATTACAATGATGATAGTTTGTTTTGGGTCAACATTAGTTTGTTTGGCCAATGATAACAAGGATGTTACTGCGTTAGTTGTTGTAGACAAATCAAAGGAATCTTATGGTATCGAGCTAAAGAATAACGTATATACACAATTAGAAAAAGAGTTAAAGGTTGTAGTTGCTAAGGAGAATGAACTGCAAGATATAATGAAAAGCAATGCTTTTGCAGAGATGGAGAGAGCTGAGAAACCAGAACTTTCTGATCTGGCAGCTAAGACCGGTGCCAAATTTATACTTGTTGTAGAGATACTGCCCACGAAGTCTGATATGACTCAAATTCTTTTTTATCAGGCGATTAAGTCTGAAGCTACCCTAAAAGTTCGTCTATATGATGCGACCAAAAAGCAATATGTATTGGCAGAAGAGATAGGAAGCACGGGTAGTAATAAAACATATATTCCATATACCTTTGTAGGGAAAAAGGTGACCGTGATGGAGGCTGTTCGTAAAGCAGTGGTTATTGTTGTTCAAAAGGTCAATGGAGTTATATCCCAATAGAGTTGACTTCTATAAGTAGGGAGGTTGGTGGATATGAACATGAGGTTACTAAGTGGTGCAGTAAGCAAGAAGTATATATGGATACTGCTTGTTGTAGTAGTCTTATTTTGGGGTGTAACAAATCCCCGATTTACTGCGTCGAACACGTTAAATATCAAAAATGATGGGGAAATCGTGGGTGAAAATATGGGAGTTAGGATTACATATGGTCCTTATTGGTTTCACCAAATAGCGATGATTATAACTGCCACACCCACCTATGCAATATGGATTGAGGATTTAGATGGAAAGTACATTGGCACTTATTATGTGACTGAAAAATTTTATCAATGGACACAAAATTCCGGTGATAACACGCCAAAAAAAATAGAAGCATTACCTTATTGGTGGCACAAACAAAGAGGCACGCTTTTGACTAACGCAGTGACTGCGGCAACGCCAAAACACGATCTAACCATTAAAAATAAAATAAATCATTGCCCAGAAAAATTTGTGATAAAAATGGAGGTTAATAATTCATTTGACTATAACGAATATTATAGCGAGGATGGGCAAAAAGGTACTATAGGGACAAAAGACGGAGGCCAACCTGCGCTAGTGTATTCAGCGGTCGTTGATGTATCTCAGCTATCCAAGGAATATGAACTGAGTCTTGTTGGTCATAGTAGTCCAGACGGTAGTGATGGTGGATTGTATTCTGAAATTTCTACTGTGACCACTGCGCGACAGATTGTTGATAAGGTTATCGCAACGATAGAATGAGACTGGGGATATACGGAATCCCCGTGTTTTATCAAAAAAACCAAGAATAACGCGACTGCAAATTGACTTGATAATAAAGGTATAATTTAGAAAATATAAAAAAATGTTGAATTTGCTGGGACGATTCTTGACTTAAATGATGCTTATATTCTTTCGCCGTTATAGATGGTACACAGAACTGTATCATCTTTAACAGCGGAAAATGGCCTTATTCTATAATAGTGAGTAAGGCTGTTTTTTGCTGTTTTATGCTAGAGTTACAATAAGGGGAGGTTAATTGTACATCATGCCAAGATCGTTTCCGCTGTTGAATTCATTACATCTGTGGTGACCTATAAATACAGCCATCTTTCGACATTACCATGATAATATGGTTCTCTCTGGCTGATTTTTAAATAAAGTTTTATTTATTGCAGGAAATTAATAATAAATAGCGTATTATAATTAAAAGATTACTATTATTAATTAAGGTTTCCATAAGTTTAAGTACAATATATAATTTTTATAAGAACATAGTCCGACCTTTGTTGGGATATCTGAGAATAATCAAGATCATCATCAGTTTATGATTATGGATTATTTTACCGAAATAATATGTAAAGAAGGGGATTTTTCATGAAAACATCGTTGGATAAAGTTTATAAGCTGCTTATTGGTGGGGAATGGGTTGAAGCGGAAAATGGAAAAATATTTGATTCCTTCTGTCCTGCCAATGGCGAGCTGTTAGCCAGTTGCGCGGATGCATCGGAAAAGGATGTGGACAAGGCAGTTAAAGCTGCATGGAAGGCGTTTCACAGTTGGAAAAAGACTAGTGCTACTCAGCGTGCTACTATGTTATTAAAAATCGCTGATCTTATTGATGAAAACACAGAAAAATTGGCGTTAATAGAAACTCTAGATAACGGCAAGCCAATACGGGAAACACGTAATATCGACGTCCCTTTATGTGCCGATCATTTCCGCTATTTTGCCAGTGCTATCCGAACGGAAGAGGGCAGTGCAACCATGATAGATAAGGACACTCTCAGTATTGTGCTGGATGAGCCAATCGGTGTCGTGGGACAAATTGTCCCTTGGAATTTTCCTCTTTTGATGGCGGTCTGGAAATTGGCACCAGCGATTGCGGCGGGTGATTGTCTGGTCATTAAACCTTCCAGTACAGCTTCTTTAGGTGTTTTGGAGTTGGCAAAATTAATGCAGAAGGTATTGCCGGCAGGCGTTGTTAATGTAATAACTGGTGGCGGTTCGACAACGGGAAATTACTTGCTTAATCATCCCGACATTAGCAAATTAGCTTTTACAGGTTCAACGGAAGTTGGCTATGAAGTTGCCGATGCGGCAGCCAAAAAGCTTATTCCAGTCACATTGGAGCTAGGTGGAAAATCCGCTAATATTTTCTTTGCAGACATGCCGTGGGAAAAAGCAGTTGAGGGGGTTTGCATGGGCATTCTATTTAACCAAGGACAGGTTTGTTCTGCAGGATCAAGAGTGTATGTACAAGAAGAGGTATATGAAAAATTTCTCGCTGCAGTTAAGTCTAAATTCGAAGCAGTAAAAGTTGGGATGCCATGGGAAGAAGACACCATGATGGGGAGCCAAATTAATGAAGGACAGTTGAAAAAAATTCTTGCCTGTCTTGAGATTGGTAAACAGGAAGGGGCAAGGATAGTGACTGGTGGGGCGCGAGCAGCAGGGAACGGGTTGGAGAAGGGCGCGTTTATGCAACCAACTATCTTAGCCGATATGAATCATACCATGCGTGTGGTGAAAGAAGAAATTTTTGGACCCGTTGTTTGCTTCTTAAAATTCCGCACGGAAGAGGAAGTCATTGAAATGGCCAATGATAGTGATTACGGTCTAGGTGGAGCAGTTTGGACTAAAGATATTAATCGCGCTTTCCGGGTCGCTCAGGGCGTGCAAACAGGTCGTATGTGGGTTAATAACTATAACAGCCTTCCGGCTCATGCTCCTTTCGGCGGATATAAAAAATCGGGTATTGGCAGAGAAACACACAAGATGATCTTGAAAAGCTATACGCAGACGAAAAATATATTCGTCAGTTTGAGTGAAGCTCCTTCGGGTCTGTACTAATAGTAGCGTTATATTTTTCTACCGATTCCAATTGCCAAATGGCTAAATAAAACTGTTTCTATAGTCTCCACTTCATCTGGCTTACAATTTACGATAAGAACGACCTCGGTATTATATTGAGAACTCTTACGCAAGCTCTTTTTATAAAGAAGGTACTTTATGCCAAACCCCAACGCAAATCCGGCAAAGAGGAAAAGCAATCCCCAGATGATCGGCCCCCACGTCCATAGAAAACCCCACATAACACCAAGTACCATAAAAATAGTTCCTAAAATCGCGGGTAAGTCGAACATGCTCTGCCCATCGGCCCGATGGAGCGTGTCGAACAACATTCTTTCCTTGATCATCTTATTGAGGGGTATTGCACATATCCTATTATTTTCTATACCCTTTTGCTCCAGATCAGTAATTGCAAGCTCTAGGAAATTAGACTGTTCAAACGATGCGACTACGTACATAAACTCCTCCTTATACAGGCATTATAAAATCTGAAGATTGATACTGTTTTGTCAGATAATCAGCCTGTTCTCTGTCGTATAGCCGATTCGTTTCAACAATATTAGCGTAGGCATCATATAATGCATAACCATATATTGAAGGTAAATCTATGAACCACTGGATGTTGATTATCTCTTTAGCTTGTTCAAATTCGCCTAGAGCTGTGTACTGAATCGCTTGGAGTACATGGGAAAAATAACAAATGGCGATCCACCAAACGAGTAAAAAGAAACCTGTAGGTAACCGATGGGTATAGAGATGTGCAACGCCTGGTGTAAGCGCAGACCACATTACGGCCACCCATGGACTACGTTTATCCACAAAGTTGAGTTCCACAACAGACATCTGTGCCACATCGATGGGGGAATGATTTCGGTCGGCCAAAATAGAAAAGCCATTTAAGGTAACCGTTAACCGATAGCTTGACCACATGGCAAAAATAAAAACCGGAGCATATAGAAGAAGCCATCTACTATCTACAACTTCTTTTGCCATATCATAACGGCCTGTAAAACTATAAAAAATACCAAGATTAACTTGGGCCTGGGTATTAACTATCATTTCCCATGTAAATAGTAAAAAGCCTTGTACGTAATTTCCTAAGCTTATATGTCCAAATCCGGGGAAAGCAGCTGACCACCATGTAATAACATATGGGTTTCGCAAATGCAAGTAATTAGCGGTCAATGATGAGAGGAAAGATTTGGGGCGCCGTGGATTTATTGATGGACTGCTAGTGCGAGTAAACATCTCTTGCAACTTCCTTTATCTTACTATTTTATTGATAATCTCTTACTTTCAAAAGGTAACGCTATCTTCAGCTTGCACAGCTTAGAATATCTTTAAAAGTATAAGTAAATATTCGCAATACTTTATAATAGATATTCCCTTTAGTGGATGGTTATATGCGTAGGTGCTTAGTTACTTTCAGACACAAAAAAACCGCACCCGATCGGATACGGTTTATTGACATTCATTAGTTTGTTTTTCTTAGCTATTGAGAAACATCACGACTACATCTGCCTCGATCTGGCGGATCTTCTGGTCATGGGTCTGATTTTCTTGCCATTGCCGATCATTTAATTCTTGATCATTCTCATTGTTTTGTCGTTGCATTACTTGCTCATGCCGTTGCATATCACTTCTTGGTGAAGCCTCTATTATAGACGTTCCTATAGACGCGCCCAGACCTACTTGCATCATACCTACCATTGAGAATATGGCTGATTTTTTAACTATGTTTTTTTATGATTAAATAACCTCCCTTTGTATAAATATATTATAACATTTCAATGTCACAGTAACGTCGCGGTCGTGTAACAATTTGTCTAGAATTACAATATTTTGCAATTTATTTAAAAAGAACGTTTCTGCCCTCTTCGTAGTGTACGTCGAGATTATTTAGAGATAGATATTTTTCTTTCTAAGAAAAAATAAAATTTTATAGCCAAATATCTTTTTAAGAACCCAATAAAATTGAGGGTTCCTTTTTTATTTAAATGAAAGTGGGATTCATACTGTCAAGTCTTTTTTACTATCTATCGTACTGTATAAAGAAAATTGAAAAAAATAAGGTCTTAAAAAGACTTGTATGCACTTATTACATAAAGTATAATAAGTGCATACTATACAACGCTAGTCCATGAGATTAGCTCATCTTACATAGAAGATGAATTTTTATATGGTAGTGCCCCTTGTTATCTGTTGCCAGAGAGTGTTTATCATTACATAATTAAAAACAGTGTGTATAAGGGAGAAGATTAAATTGGGTAAGGTAAGTATGACGCCGGAAGAATTTGATAAACGCCATAACATGAAGATCGCGACTGATGTTTTGTTATATACGGTGCGTAATGAAAATCAGAAGAATCTTCGTAAGCTTCCAGAGAAAAAACTCCAACTTCTGATGATTAAACGTAAGGGTGAACCATATAAAGGTCACTGGGCTATTCCAGGTGGTGCGGTAGAAAATAATGAGGATGTGGATGCTGCTGCATATAGAGAACTAAAGGAAGAAACCAATATTGATAATGTGTATGTGGAGCAGTTATATACATGGGGGGCGAAGGATCGAGATCCTCGAGGGATATTATCTCCACAAAATCGTGCTGTGAGCGTTTCCTATATGGCGTTGGTTGACAGCCAAAAATTGAATATTCAGGCTGGTGACGATGCTGAAGATGCTAGATGGTTTACGGTACAATGTTCTACAATGGACGTTATCTTGAAAGATGGAAGAGGCTCTTTATTAGGAAAAGAAAGGGACTACTCTCTAACTCTTGTCCATAAAGAGGGGGATGAAGAAATAGAGTGTTCAGCCACTATACGAGTCAAACATATGATTGAGGGAAGGGTAGTCTGTACTGAGCGGGAAGTGCTAGAATCTAATAATATTGCATTTGACCATGGGAAAATTATACAATATAGCCTTGAACGCTTGCAAAATAAAGTAGAGTATACCAATATCGCTTTCAATTTGATGCCGGAATTTTTTACATTAGCAGAGATTCAGGATGTCTACGAAATTCTGCTGGGTAAAGAATTTCTTACACCTAACTTTCGTAAGAAAATCATCGATGTAGATCGGATTGTGGTACCAACTAACAACAAACGGACAGAGAAAGTCGGGCATCGGCCATCTATTCTCTACAAATTCAATCCTGATTGGTTTAATAACAATCTATAAAAGGAAGTGGCAATTATGACGCTATATAAAAACGAAAGACTTGCTCCTGATATTTTTAAAATAGAGGTAGAGAAAATCCGTACTGGTTGGTATTCTGATAAATATTTTTGTAACAATGTATTTATGCTGGAAAGATTATCGAGGGAAGGCTATACTTTTCAAGGCGAAAGTGATGTCAAGGATGTTGATTGCTCCATGGTGCGCAATGGCGACATCGAAGTGGAAATGCAGATTTTCACTCGCCGGCGGCCCTTCAGTCTAGTCGCTGGACTCGATGAAGCACTGGCTATATTAAAAGAATGTACAGGGTATTACGAGAATGATTGTTTTGTAAATACCTATGACCAACTGCAAGTGGAAGCTGTCCGAGATGGTACTTTTGTACACTACAACGGTAATCCACTAGAAGTAGAACCAGTCATGAAAATCAGAGGTCGTTACCGTGATTTTGCTAAACTCGAAACAGTGCTGTTGGGTGTGATTGCAGAACCCACCCGTATTGCAACAAATGTTTATAATACCCTTGTGGCCAGCCAGTCTAAAGAAATTTTATTTTTTCCGGCACGATTTGCTCACTACAAAATGCAATCCCTGCATGGTTATGCTTACTCAGTAGCAATACAAGCCCATAACGCCAAGTTTGGCAAGAAAAACTTTCGTTTTGTATCGACTGATGAACAAGGTTCTTGGTGGGGAGCCGAGGGCGTTGGCACAATAGCTCATGCGACTATTTGCTCCTTCTTGGGCGATACCACTGAGACGATGATGCAATTTTGTCGAATTATGCCAAGAAAAGTAGCAAGGATTGCCTTGATTGATTATAAAAATGATTGTCTAGGTGAGTCGAGAAAAATCATGGAACGAATGTTTGCTAAATATCTGGAACTCATGATAGCAGGAAAAGAAGACGACGCTGCATGTTACAAGCTTTATGCTGTACGACCTGATACTTCAGCAACCATGATTGACGTGTCCTTAGATGGGCCGATGGCGACGATTGCCAGTGATGGCGGAGTATGCCCGCGGCTGATTCGAAGTTTGCGCAGTGCTTTAGACTGTGCCTATCAGGAATGGGATGTACCTAGTGAATATCTTACGATGGCAAAAGATTGGTGTAAAAGTGTCCTGATTGCAGTAACAGGTGGTTTTAACATTGCAAAAATTACTGAGTTTGAGCGTAATAACGTTCCTGTGGATATTTACGGCATTGGATCGTCTCTTATTGAAAACTCAAAAGAGACAAACAACGATTTTACCGCAGACATTGTTCGCGTGAAAATTCATGATGAATGGCGCCATTTAGCTAAAATTGGACGGTGTGTTTGTGGAAATTCAAATCTTGAAAGAATCTTGTAAAAAAATAGTATTACCCTGGGAATAACTGGTCTTATTTATAACGTAATATAGCATTAAACCCTGTCAGTGAGCAATCACAGACAGGGCTTAATGCTATGTTTTCACTGTAGATTACTTCGGATCATTATGAATTGGGAAAGAATTTTCTACATAAACGCTTGTTCTTGGGAATGCGATTTTCACCTCTTCATCTTCTAATATCTCCATGATTCTAAAGTTGATATCTTGTTTAATATTCAGATAGTCATTCCATACAATCGTAGTTGTAAAGAAATATAAGAATATGGTCAGTGCACTATCGCCAAATGAATCAAATTTTACAGCGATTGTTTCTTTAGCAACACCAGGATGCTGCACAAGCAATCCTTCGATTCTTTCAATGCATTTCTTCAATTTCTCACTTGAAGTGTCATATTTAACTGTAAGGTTGAAAGTAATTCTTCTCATTGTTCTTTTGGTGAAGTTTATAATGGGGGAATTTGCCAGATTGGAGTTAGGTACGGTTACCAAAGAATTATCAGAGCTTATAATCTTAGTACTTCTGAAATTAATATCTTGCACAGTTCCTTCGACATCACTTGTTTTTATCCAGTCACCAATGTTAAAAGGTTTATCTGTTATGATGATAATGCCAGAAAATATATTGGCCAATAAATCTTTTGCTGCCAATGCAAAAGCAAGACCACCGAGCCCAAGTCCTGCGATGAAACCATTGATATCATATCCCCATCTGCTAGCGATCACAACAAAGGCTAGTGCGATGATGAGCAATTTTATAACTTTGGAAAAAAAAGGTATTATTATTCTGTCAATTTGCCGATTAAACAGACGATTAATTTCATTTTCATCGTTGACATAAATCTCAATTAAATCATAAAGTCCACTGGCCATTAGTATGACAAGAAATGAACCAAGTAAATCATGCAAAAAAATGTTATAGTTCTCTGGGAGATAGTTCGTAAGTGCCAAATAAGCCCCGATCAGGACGATTAAATGTTTAACCGGATTTTGAAATGCGTGCAATAAATAGGTGTTCGTATTAGCTGTTGTTCTATCACATAGTTTCATAAAAAAGTTAACGATATATTTTGCAAAAACGTTTTTGAAAAATACAAATATGCAAAATATTCCAATTGATATAATTAGCTTATATAAATGTGAGTAACTGAAAAAATATCCGGTTATTTGGCCAAAATCAGCAGCAATCGTCTGGAAACTAGCAAACATTTGGAATACCTCCTTCTAGAGGGGACAGGTTAGTTGTCCCAATCCTATCATAGTATAGCATCTTTAAACCTAAATCGAAACAATGAAGTGTATGTACCATTTTATATGATAAATATCCGTGACCTTTTTTTGGCACAAAAGAAGAAGTTCGCTAGCTGCGAACTTCTTCTTTTCTTAATAGTGATTATCTCTCCTTAGTTCTGGTTATTTCATCCAACTATCAACTAAAACCCTATTATCTTTAATCCATTGTTTAGCAGCTTCTTCAGGTTGCATACCACCGTTAATTAGACTTTCTAGGTTACCGATTTGCTGATCGTCGAGTTTGAATTTCTTCAGCATATTGGCAACTTCCGGATTTTTCTTAGTAAATTCCTTATTTGCCAGGGTATGAATCTCTTCAGTACCCCCATAACTCTTCTTCGAATCCTCTAAATATTTAAGATCATACTTTGCGAACATCCAATGAGGACTCCAACCAGTAACAACAATGGGTTTTTGATCACGGTAGGCCTTATCAAGGGCCGTCAGCATGGCGGCTTCAGAACTCTGGACAACTTCATAGCCCAGTCCATAGTCTCCGACCGCTTTTTTTGTGGCTGTCATAAGTCCAGCACCCGGATCGATACCGATAATTTTACCACCAAACTGATCCTTCTTCGCATTGAGCTCTTCAATGGATTTGATATCAACATACTTAGGAACGACGAGGCCCATCTTTGCTTCGCTCGTATACCATATCCCATAGTCATCCAGGTTATCTTTATACTTATCCCAATAGGTTTGATGGGTAGTTGGAAGCCAAGTATCCATGAACACGTCCAAATCGCCTTTGCTTAACCCGACGAAGAGGGGAGCCACTTCAAGACTTTTAAGATTAACTTCATATCCTTTTTCCTCTAGAAGTACCTTCCAAACATTACTTATAGCCACATCTTCAGCCCAATTGACGTAACCAATGTTAACCGTCTTCTTTTCGCTTGGCTTGGATGGGGTAGTTCCACACCCTGCCACGAGTCCCATGGTTAGCATCGCCGCCATAGCCAATATGAGGCCTCGTTTCCATTGATTTTTCAGTAATTGCACTTAATCATCCTCCTATTTTTTATTAGTTGTCCTTGAATTGCGGATCACCCCTTGACTAAGACGGTCTAGGATCACAGCAAGAATAACGACCGCTAAGCCATACTCAAAGCCTTTACCAATGTCCATTTGTGAGATCCCTGCAAGAACGCCAGCACCCAACCCTTGAGCCCCAATCATCGCTGAAATCACGACCATAGAAAGGGAGAGCATCATGGTTTGGTTGATTCCCGCCATTATTGTAGGTAGTGCTAGGGGTAACTGGATTTTCCAGAGCATCTGACCAGAGCTTGACCCGAAAGCTTCCCCGACTTCGATGAGGTCCTTAGGAACCTGACGAATCCCAAGATCCGTCAAACGAATGACAGGGGGCATTGAGAAGATTACCGTAGCGAACACCGCGGATACGGTGCCTAGATTAAAAAACATCAATGCCGGAATGAGGTAGACAAATGAGGGCATGGTCTGCATGAAATCTAGTACAGGGGAAAGAACTTTATGAAAGTGATTACTTCGTGCCGCGAGTATTCCTAAGGGGATGCCGATCACTAGCGAGACCGAAGACGCAATCAGCACGAGAATCAGAGTATCAAGAAAGGGTGACCATAGTTGTAGGTTATAGATAATAAATAATCCAACCGTGGTTCCCAAAGCGAGGCGCCACCCCTTGGCCCGAAAAGCCAATAGTGCGAAGATTAGGATGATCATAAACCAAGGAAGTAACCCTACACCATCACGTATTGAATCGGTAATGTTGGTTACGGAATTGGTGAACGCATCAAATGCAGTACCAAAATTCTTTAAAAGCCACTCTACACCGTGGTTAACCCACTGTCCCAATGGTAGACGATACATCATCTTTTACATCACCTCCTGTGTCGGCTAGGGCAGCAAGTACTGAGCCGCGTATGATGATTCCAATGAGACGCTGTTCTTCATCGATCACCGCTAAGGGGACTTTACTCTCGGCAATAACCGTGAAAATATCTTGAACGAGGACAGTTTCATTGTGAACCGGAACATCGAGCAGTTTGACTTGCGCAAGACTCACGACGCCGGCTTTACGCGCCTCTAGTGCTAGATCCGCAGTGATCAGCCCTTGTAAATGTTTAGCACGATCCACGACGAATACGCTGGAAATACCATGTTCCTTCATAACCTGTAAGGCAACATGGGGACCATCACGCAGTTGTACGATAGGATGGGGGCGTTTCATCACGTCTTTCAGAGTTAAAATCTTGGTGCGATCGACACCACGGGCAAATTTAGCCACATAGTCATCCGCAGGATCTCTAATAATCTCCTCTGGTGTACCCACTTGAACGAGTGAACCGTCCCTTATGAAAGCGATACGGTCGCCTATTTTCAAGGCCTCATTTAAGTCATGAGTAATAAATACAATTGTCTTGTTCATCTTCTCTTGCAGATTTAATAACTCATCTTGCATTTCTTCCCGAATCAAAGGATCCAAGGCACTAAATGCTTCATCCATAAGTAGGATATCAGGATCATTAGTTAAGGCGCGGGCTAAACCAACTCGCTGCTTCATTCCCCCACTTAATTCATCAGGATAGGAATGTTCCCAGCCAGCAAGCCCGACCATCGCTAAACGTTCTAATGCTCGTTTTTCACGCTCGGCTTTGCTTACCCCATGGACCTCTAAGCCATAAACCGTATTTTGCAGCACCGTTCGATGAGGCAAAAGAGCAAACTGTTGAAAAACCATGGCCAATTTCGTTTGGCGAACTTGTCTTAACTCTTGGGTTTTTAGCTTGGTAATATCTATACCATCGATGATGACTGCGCCTGAACTGGGTTCGATTAACCGATTAAGGCAACGAAGAATTGTCGACTTACCGCTCCCTGAAAGACCCATAACGACGAATACTTCACCCTCATTCACCGTAAAGCTAACATTATTTACGCCGACGGTTAAACCCGTTTCTGTAAGAATATGTTCTTTGCTGAAGCCTTTATCCAGCAAGTGTAATGCTTTTTGTGGTTGGGAACTAAAGATCTTAACTAAATTCTTAACTTCAATTTTTACGCCCATGATCAACCTCCCTCAACGAGTTCTGTTATTTATAGATGACAGTTGAAGTAACTTGCAAATTATCATATATCTTTCCATGTTTTCAAGTAATCTATACGATTATAACAATATTCGCCAACAAACAATCTTATTATAAGTATAAGGTTGTTTGTTGGAATTGTAAAGGCCGAAGCTTTCTTGTTGCAAATAATTCCTTGAAGGAACAATGTATTTATCAGAAGGAGTTGTTTGTTTGAGTTGTGAAAACCATGGGAATAATAGGGGAAAATCCATTGTATCCGCTTTTCTTATTGTGCTACAAAGTCAATATTTATCATTGGTACTACGGCGTATCATTGGTATAGTAATTGGCTGAAAAAATTGGTATCCTAGTAGATAGAGGTATTTCTTTAAAGTGATCAAGTTAACGTGATCGCTGCTCAACATGACGTGAATAACTTGTTATTATTAATAGCAGTTATTGTTTTAAAGTTTCTATATAGGGAATACTTTAGTAAGCGTATTATTTGCAACGATGGCAGGATTGTTTTTTAGAGGACACATTTTTAAGGAGGAGAGAAAATGGTAACAAAAAAATTTAAACGAATTCATCTCATAGTAATGGACTCTGTTGGAATTGGGGAAGCACCTGATGCGGCAAAATTTGATGATTTTGATGTGGATACTTATGGGCATATCGCGAGAGTTTGTGGTGGCTTAAAGATGCCAAATATGGGGAAACTAGGCGTTTCTAATATTAAAAAAATTCAAGGAATTGAGGTAGAGAAGCATCCCCTTGCTTATTATACAAAAATGCAGGAGTTATCAAATGGCAAAGATACTATGGCTGGGCACTGGGAACTTATGGGGCTCTATACTGAGAAGGCCTTTCGGGTATTCCCTCATGGGTTTCCAGATGAATTGATTCAGCAAATTGAGGAAAAAACTGGGCGGCGAGTGATCGCCAACAGACCGGCAAGTGGAACAGAAATCATTAAAGAGCTAGGCGATGAGCATGTCAAAACAGGGGCACTCATTGTTTATACATCAGCGGATTCGGTACTGCAGATTGCCGCCCATGAAGAAGTAATTCCTTTGAAAGAACTCTATGAAATCTGTGATTTTTGCCGGAAAATTACCCTTGAAGAACCTTATAAGTTGGGGCGCATTATTGCTCGTCCTTTTGTAGGAACGCCAGGTAACTTTACCCGTACCGCGAATCGTCATGATTATGCTTTAAAACCTTTTGGCCGTACCGTGATGAATGAGTTGAAGGATGCCCATTATGATGTGATGGCTCTGGGCAAAATTTCTGATATTTATGCTGGTGAAGGAGTCACGAAAGCGATTCATACCGTATCCAATATGGATGGCATGGACAAATTGATAGCTCTTTTTGATGAAGAATTTACTGGTCTTAGCTTCTTGAACTTAGTTGATTTTGACGCTTTATTCGGACATCGCCGTGATCCCAAAGGTTATGGGCGGGCTTTAGAAGAATATGATGCGCGTTTACCAGAAGTCTTTGCAAAGATGACGAGCGATGATTTATTAATGATTACTGCTGATCATGGCAATGATCCAACTTATCGTGGTACTGATCATACGCGAGAATATGTACCTTTACTGGTTTATTCGCCTCGCTTTTCCGGCGGCAGAGAGTTGCCACTCAGGACAACTTTCGCAGATGTTGGTGCGACTATTGCAGAAAATTTTGCAGTGAAGATGCCTAAATACGGTACAAGCTTCTTACAAGACTTAAAATGATGGAATAAATATACAAAAACATTGACAAAAGACGTAATTAATAATAATATGTAACTAATACCAATTATAATTAAGGAAGTGATTACATGTTAGCAAAAGTCGGTCAAAAGGCTCCAGATTTTATCATGTCGACCACTGAAAACATAGATACATTGGATCATGTTGTAAAACTTGAAGATTACCAAGGAAAGTGGCTGATTCTATTTTTTTATCCTCTAGACTTTACATTTGTTTGCCCTACAGAAATTAGAGGGTTCAACTCCAAGCTTGCTGAAATTAAAGGGATTGGAGCTGAAGTCTTAGGCGTAAGTACTGATAGTGTGTATTCCCATCGTGCTTGGATAAAGGCTTCAAAAGCAGACGGTGGTTTGGGTGATCTCAACTATCCGTTGGCTTCCGATATTACAAAACAAGTAGCCCGGGACTACGGTGTGCTGATTGAAGAACAGGGTATTTCCCTTCGTGGACTGTTCATTATTGATCCTGAAAGCATCGTTCGCTATCAGGTCGTTAGTGATTTAAATATAGGACGTAGTGTGGATGAGGTACTACGAGTATTACATGCTTTGCAAACAGGAGGTCTATGTCCCATTGACTGGCAAGTTGGGGAAAAAACACTATAATTACATAAAACGGGCTTAATTCCTTATAAGTTATGGAATTAGGCCCGTTTTTGTATTCCTGAAAATAGGATATAAATTTATTGACTATCATGAATAATTGTGTGATAATGCATACATACCGTCTGGTAGGTATGTAAAAAGGAGATGCTTTTATGGTTAAAAATAATATTACTGTTGCTGCTGTACGTTTGTTTTTATTGCGTGGTTATAAATATGTTTCGATTATTGATGTTGCCAATGAAGTTGGACTGACTAAAGGTGGAATATACCATTATTTTGGTAGCAAAGAAGATTTATTGCATGCAACGGTGCAATTTTTATTTGATCACTTAAAGAAAAAATTTATGGATTTATTTAGTGAGGATAAAAAAATACGTGACACCTTACATAGCATTATCGTGGAGCAGGCCGTGGATCAATATTTTAAAACAGTGATTGGTATTGAAGGAGAAGAACTTTGTTTAATGAATAGTGAAAATTTTACCCTGGAAGTTATGCAGCATTTCCCCCATATTCACAAGCAAATTGAAATAGATCATTTGGAAATTTGTGGTGCAATTGAGAAAAATTTGCGCACAGCCGTGCAACAAGGGGAAATAAGAGGGGATTTGGACATAAATGCCCTTGCGATGATTATATGGACCATGTTGCAAGGGCAAAAATCCACAAGAGCATTTTCCAAGGATCGCAATGCTCGAGAAAAGATCATGGAAACTTTCTGTAAGTTACTTGGTGTATAGTATCAATCTTAGATGATTGTTTCGAGTATGTGTTTTTTTATCAAACATACATACCGCCTGGTCGGAATGTAAAACAAAGTAACTAGAAGAGAGGGTATCTTAAATGAGAAAGTTGAATTATAAATACTGGATTATTCCTGTGATACTAGTTGTTGCCATGATTGCTTTCTTTGGTAAGGGAGTTTTATATGGCAAAGTAGTAAAAGCGCAAACAGATACTGTGGGAGTCAGTGTGAGCGTCATGGAAGCAAAGTATGTTAGCGCAGCGCCCCAATTAAGCTTAAGTGGCTCCATTGAAGGAAAAACAGCGGCTACCATTAGCGCGAAGATAGCAGGACGCATTGAGCAAGTTTTAGTTAAACAAGGACAGCATGTTCAGGCAGGCGACGTACTGGCCAGACTGGAAAGTGTTGAACTGGCAAATACAGTACGAACAGCACAGCAGGCCGTTACAAAAGCGCAGATTTCCTATGAATTCGAAGTAACTGACTATGAACGATACAAAACCCTATACGCACAACATGCCATTGCTAAACAAAGTTTAGATACCTATGATGCAAAATTACGCACTGCCCAAGCTGAGTTATCCAGTGCCATTGCCAGCCAAAGCACTGCTCAGCAGCAGTATGAATATGGAAATATTACAGCACCTGTCGATGGTGTAGTAGCGAATGTAACAGCAACGGTCGGTCAGGTTGTTGCGTCTGGCGCTTCACTAATGTCTGTGCAAGATATTAGTGAAGTGTATGCCATTGTTAATATTGAGCAGAAAGATTTAGGAAAAGTGACAATGGGTCAGAAAGCCGAAGTAACTGTGGATACATATGAAAAAAAAGTGTTCGCAGGAACTCTTGATACTATAAATCCTGAAGCAGGTTCATTAGATCGGATGTTTAGTACTAAGATTAAGATTGATAATGCAGGCGGATTATTGAAATCGGGTATGTTTATTAAGGCCCGGTTGTCAACTGGCACTGCTGTGCAGGTGATAACAATGCCTCAATCAGCTGTTCTGCAAAAACAAGGATTGTATTATGCCTTTACGGCAGAAAATAATAAGGCTGTGCGTCATCAAATTGAACTCGGTGATGTGGTAGGCGATATCATTCAGATTAAAACAGGGATTGAGCCTGGCGCTACAGTCATCACAAGCAATGTTAATAAGCTTAAAGATGGCGATTTAATTAGCGTTGTGGAATAGGGGAGATAGACATGAATCTTACTGAAATTAGTTTAAAACGTCCCGTCTTTGCTACGGTGATTATTTTAGCCCTTGTCGTCTTAGGTATGTTCAGTTACCAATCCTTAAATGTAGATGAATACCCAGATGTGGAGATTCCAGTTGTTGGTATCACTGTTACCTATGACGGTGCATCACCGGAGCAGATTGAATCCAAAGTAACTAAAAAAATTGAGGAGTCTGTCAGTGCTGTCTCAGGCGTTGAACATATCTCATCAACGATTACCGAAGGCACATCACTGACAATTGTTGAATTTACCTTGGAAACCTCAGCAGCAACAGCTGCCCAAGATGTCCGGGATAAAGTTGGTAGTGTAGTGGGTCAATTACCAACGGATGCTAAGACCCCAGTCATTAGTCGCTTTGATCCATCAGCGACGCCGATTATCTCCCTTACGGTTACGGGAGACCAGAGTTTGCGTGAGTTGACAACTGTCGTCACGGATCTTATCAGTAAAAGGTTAGAGACCGTTTCTGGGGTTGCATCTGTAACCGTCAAAGGTGATGTAGAACGAGAAATCAAAATCAACCTGGACAGGGATAAAATTGCTGCCTATCAGCTGACCATTCCTCAAATAAAAACCAGTTTGACCAGTGAGAATGTAGATACTCCTGGTGGTAAAGTGACAGATGGTAAACATGAGACCACGGTCAGATCAGTGGGGAGTATTACCTCTCCCCAGCAGTTTTTAACTCTTCCCATAGCTCAGCGTAACGGAGTACAACTGTATGTGCATAATATTGCAACCATCAGTGATGGTACCGTTGATGCGACTGCGATTACTAAATTAAATGATAAAGAAGCCATCGGTATAGAGGTTATGAAGCAATCAGGTGGCAATACAGTGGTAGTGGCTAACAATGTAAAGAAAGAAATTGAAAAATTAAAAAAAGAGTTACCGGCTGGTGTGGAACTGACAGTCATACAAGACAATTCGGTGAAAATTAGTGATTCCATTAATGATGTACTATACAACATTGTCATCGGGGGATTATTGGCTGTTGCCATTGTCTTTTTATTCTTGGGGAATTGGCGAAGCACTCTGATCGCAGGGATTGCCATTCCAACTTCTATTATTACCACATTCTTAATGATGAAAGCCTTAAATTTTACTATCAATACCATGTCCTTATTGGGATTGTCGTTAGCAGTGGGGATACTGATTGATGATGCTATTGTCGTCATTGAAAATATTGTACGGCATTTGCAAATGGGCAAAGATAAATATACAGCTGCGGCAGAAGGCACAGCAGAGATTAGCTTGGCGATTACAGCCACAACGTTCAGTCTGGTGGCAGTTTTTTTGCCAGTGGGGATTATGACAGGGATTATAGGTCAGTTTTTTAAACAGTTTGGTATTACAGTAGCGGTGAGTGTTTTGGTGTCTTTATTTGTCGCCTTTACTTTGACTCCCATGTTATCAGCAAATTATTTAACCCGGCGACAGCCCAAGGCCAGTACATGGCTTGATAAAAAATGGAATCAGTGGGACCAAAAGTTTGATGAATGGACGAAAAAGTATGGTGAATTACTAAAATTTTGTTTAAATCATCGTAAAAAAGTCATGGCAATGGTCGCTATTTTATTGGTTGCCAGTTTGTCATTACTGCCTTTGGTTGGTACGAGCTTTATTCCTGATTCGGATAGCGCCGAAATCACAGTAACAGCTGATGTTGATGCCGGTATGAGTCCGCAAACTGTAGGGCTGATTGCCGATCAGATGGTGCCGATCATACGTAGTTTGCCAGAAGTCATGCTGACCTATAGTGTGGCAAAGAGTGATAGTATTAGTATTACGGTAAAATTGACGCCGAAAGGTAAAAGAAAGGTGACTGACGCCCAGGTTGTTATCACCTTACGAGAAAAGTTAGGCAAGATTCCAGGTACTCAGGTCAGTGTTTCTAAAAAGTCTGGTATGAGTGAAGGAAAACCCATATCTCTTGTCATACAGGGAGAATCACTCAGCACCCTTGTTGATATCTCTGAACAAGTAGAGCAAGTTGTAGCAAGCGTGCCAGGTGCTATTGATGTTTCTTCTAGTTATCAAACGGGTAAACCAGATGCTCAACTTGTGACAAACCATGATAAAGCCTCGGCTCTTGGCGTATCAACTTCCAATATTGCGACGACCTTGTCTACCATGTTTAACGGAACACTACTCAATCAATATAAGGATGACAATGATTCTTTTGATGTAAGACTTATTTTGACGCCGAAGGATCGTAAGAATCTATCTGATGTAGATAATATTTATTTGGGTAGTTCTTATACAGATACAAATTCCCAAACTGTGATGGTTCCTCTATCCCAGGTGACGAATACTGTTTACTCCACAAGTCCTACGAGCATCAAGCGTTATGATCGCTTGGATCAAATTACAATTTCGGCAAATTTACGCGATGTATCACTGGGAAATTTCAATACGGCATTGGAGAAAGAACTAGCGAAAATTAAGCTGCCAGAGGGATATAAATTTGTATCTACTGGTCAATCAAAACAAATGAATGAGGCCTTTACAGGGATCATTACGGCGTTGGCATTAGCCGTTTTATTCATTTTCTTTGTACTTGCGGCCCAATTTGAAAGTTATGTAGATCCCTTTGCCATCATGCTAGCCTTGCCTCTGGCCATCATTGGTGCGATTATTGGATTGCTAGTGGGTAATAGTACCTTTAATATGATGTCATTAATCGGGGTTATTATGTTGATGGGACTCGTAACGAAAAATGCCATTTTACTTTTGGACTTTGCGAAACAGCGTATGGAGCAAGGTGAAGAGCGAAATCAGGCTTTGGTGGATGCGGCAGTTGTGCGGATGCGCCCCATTATGATGACCACCATTGCCATGATTTTTGGTATGTTACCTTTGGCCTTAGGTGTTGGCCCAGGCGCAGAAACCCGGGCTCCCATGGCTCATGCTATTATTGGTGGGCTGATTACATCCACGCTGTTGACCTTAGTGGTAGTTCCCGTTATGTATACCTTATTGGATGATTTGCGGCGGAAAATGAAAAAAACAAATTCAGTCATTAAGAAGTAAATAATCTGAAATTAAAAGGTTGATACAAGTTGAAAAATAACTCCACCTGCCAGCGAAGCCTATAGATTTCCGTGATCTCCAGAGCATCTAGGCTAAAATCGTTAGTAACAATGATGACAATGTTTCCTAAACAAAGGGAAATTGTACTGGCGTCAATTATGTTAATTCGGTAATCTTTGGGCTCGCAGTTTGCTTTAGAAGTCATACTTTTTGTTACATTACATGGCACACTTGAAAACGTCTGCGCCCAAAGGTCATGATGAATATTGCGCATACGCCTGGAGAGAGTAGAGGCACTGACGGAAGTAAGCTGTAGGCTTTTTGCAGATCTTTATCTAACGCAATTGTATCAGCTAATTCTTTAAGTGATTCGGTTTGCATGCTTTGAGCGACAACGAGAAGATAAAAAAGTTTAATATCAATTTGGCATTGATGCAATAAAAATTTGCAATGAAATGAGAGAAAAGCAAGATGACATATTGAGAGTAATTAAAGAAATTGATGACACCAATATACGCCAAATAGCGCGAATAACGGGTTTATCGTCAACACGGGTCTGGAAAATATGAAGCGTAATCCCTGTCCCCACGTTTCCAACTGGACAAAGCCATGGGTATTGATGTAAACTGATAAATGATGAGTCAAAGCTTATTTGGCGACCATATTGGGAATAAGATACTGGATGTGGTTTTTTGAAAAGATTATTGGTAGTGATATGCAGTATAATTATAATGATGATACCCAAGTTCTGTCATGCAGAAGCTCTGGAAGAGTATGAAGACGCACACAAGATTTATATAGCAGTCGGAACCAGCGCTGCTGCGTATAGTGATAGAATTGGTCAATTGGCCAGGGATTATCTGAAACAGGACGGATGGGAAATAGACCGCTATGTTCAACAGCAGGGGCATGCTGGTGCCCGCTTCCTGTTGGCAAAAAAAGACTTGGGCGCGGGTAAGCAGACCTATGTATTGGCATTTGTCGGCACAGAAACATCGAAAGATATAAATTTTGACTTAAGAGTAGATAAGGTCTATTTTGCTGGTAACAGTGTAGAGGAGTTCACAACGAATGCTGCAAAGAAGGGAGTGCCAGCCACTGAGCCACAAGTTCACAGGGGATTCCAAGAGTTTTTGCAATCAGGGCTGACGGCCAAAACCCTTGGCAATAATGGTACTCCTCTCCTACTTACGGATATACTTTTAGCCAATAAAGACGCTAAACTCTACCTCGTCGGACATAGTCTGGGAGGTGCGGCTGCAACTTTGGCTGGAGCTGGACTTATTAACATGGGAATAAAGCCAGATCAAGTTGAAGTCATTACCTTTGGTGCTCCAGCTGTAGGAAATTCAGCTTTCGCGGCTAAATTTAATCCGATTCTCAAGCTGAAACGGGTTGTCATTTCTGGTGATCTGGTAACAGGTGTTCTTCAAAGTTTAGTCGGCGGTTATAAGCAATTTGGTAAGGAAATACGGTGGACGCTTCGGGATGCCAGTGATCAACCTCATCGAATCACTGAATATATGGATTTAACCTTCAAAAATTATTATGACAAACGTCAGCAAGCTGTGCAAGCCGGAATTCAGTTACCTAGCTCAGCGGTCATTAAGCGGGGAAGTGGGCAGCAGGTCTATATTGCCCCATTGAAAAATAGTCTCCCCGAGGCCTTAGGTAAAGAATTTTGGTATATGCGCGAGGCATTATGGGATGAATACCGCCAAACATTGCCTAGCTGCACTATAGCAACAGGAAGTGATAGCGATGACTGGCGGAAAACGGCTGCATCCTCTGGTTATCGATGGGTGGTCGTTCCCGAGGTGAGTATTACCCAAGTAAAACAGGAACGGAACATAAATTATATTACCTTCAGTCAAACTGTCTATAAAGTAGCGACAGGTGCCATTGTTGAAACAGCTAGCTTCTCAACAGGGACGTACAACTTAACTCCCTTGGAAGCATTTATCCATGATGTGAAAGATGTCAATAATAATCAGAACACTTGGTTTGTAAAAGTAAAGTAATAGACACGGATTAGTTGAGAAGGCACGAAAGCACGCCAAGTGTACTTTTGTGCTTTCTTTAAATTAGAAACATATGAAACTACTAGTGTTCATTAACCATCTATACCCATGCTTCTTCGTCAAAAAAGCGACGATAACAAGTGATATGATTGGTGAATTAACCAAGGATTATCTGGAACGAGACGGATGGGAAATAAATCGGTATCCATTATTTTTGCCAATGAGGATTAAATATTTAGAAAAAACTAAATATTCAGTCAAAACAGTGGAAAATTTGGATTAAAAGGAATATAATAAAGATAAGGAGAGAATATTATAAGGAGATGATACTATGTTAAAGAACTATCCATCTACTTATTTATTTCTATTATCGTTAACGGCCTTCCTAGTTATTACATTGAGTGCACCGATAGTTGGATCATGGCATATCTATTGTTCCGTAATAATGGAAATCCTTAAGTTTACAATTAGGGTTGTCGTTATATTTTTCTTATGTTGCGCAGCAATTGAAACCGCTCATGGTCTGCTTTTTAGAAATCGCCATCATTAAAGCATTCAATGTCGCTGATCTACAATTTTATTTAGTGGATTATCTTCCCTACTTGAATATTCCTATAGAATGCAAACAACAATCTACCATCCGTTTAACGTGTGGGAGATTGTTGTTTTTTGTTGGCAACATTAGTGCTACTTATAAATAATATTAGGAAATTTAATTTTAGTTATCAATAACGATATGTTATAATACTATACGCAAATCGTGGATCGCACAGGTGAGGGGGAAGTAAGAGTGTTTACATTACTCGATTTAGTACAACCAGAGACCATTGATGACGCTTACAAACTATTGATGGCTAAAAGAAATAATACTATCCTCGGTGGCTGCGCTTTTTTAAGGCTCAGTTCTAGTAAAATAGGCACTGGTATAGAATTATCCAAACTGGATTTAAATTATATAATAGAAGATCAGGAGTATATAGAGATAGGTGCCATGACCACCTTTAGAGATATTGAAACGAGTGCTATCTTGCAGGAGTATTTTAATGGCATACTCCCCAAAGCAGTGAGTCATATTATCGGTGTACAGTTTCGCAATGTAGTGACTGTAGGGGCCAGCGTTTATGCAAAATATGGATTTTCTGATATAATCACTGCGCTATTAGCCCTAGATACTGAAATCCAGTTATATAAAGGTGGCAGAATGCCATTGGTGGAATTCTTAAAACGAGCTTATGAGAAAGATCTTCTCACTAGAATCTTTATTAAGAAAAATCAACGAAGTGCTAGCTATCAAAATTTACGTAACTCAGCAAGCGATTTTCCTGTCATAAATGTTGCGGTGTCAAGGTTAGGAAAAGAGTGGCTTATTGTGGCCGGGGCGATGCCATCCCGGGCTAAAATAGCCTATCAGGCTTCAGCTCAGCTTACTGAAGGAAATATAAATGCTGAGAAAATAGCGGCTTTGGCCGTAGAAGAGTTAGTGTTTGGGACTAATGCCCGGGGCACAGCCCAGTATCGAAAAGCTGTTTGCAGCGTGCTCATTATAAGAGGGATTAGGGAGGTGTTACAGTGCAAATAGAATTTATTCTCAATAATAAGCCCGTTACTTTGCCCATCAAAATAGATGAATTCTTGGCGGATGCCCTGCGCAAATATGGTATGCTCAGTATTAGAAAAGGGTGCAACACATCTTGTTGTGGTCTTTGCACTGTATGGATAGACGGTAAACCGACTCTGTCTTGCAATGTCCTCTCTATAAGAGCCAATGGTAAACAGATTACGACCATTGAGGGCGTGGCAAAAGAAGCTGAGGTTTTTGCCCAAGTCTTGGTGGCAGTCGGTGCTGAACAGTGTGGTTTTTGTAGCCCAGGCTTTATTATGACAGTCCTTGCAATGAAAAATGAATTAGTAAATCCTACAGAAGCAGACATCATTCACTATTTAACAGGTAATTTATGCCGTTGTACAGGCTATATGGGCCAGCTCAGGGCAGTGAAAACTTACTTGGGGGTAAACATAATATGAAGATTGTTGGTACAAGTATTGGCAAAATTGATGGCATGGCTATTTCCACAGGTAAGCCTGTTTATACTGATGATTTAGTGATGCCCAATACGTTAGTACTAAAAATATTGAGAAGCCCCCATGCTTTTGCCAAAATAACAGCAATTGACTGCGCATTGGCAGAAAAAATCCCTGGTGTTGAATGTATTCTTACCTATAAGGACGTTCCTAATGTGCGATTTACAGTCGCTGGTCAGTCTTATCCTGAGCCTTCCCCATATGATCGTTTAATATTAGATCAAATTGTCAGGTATGTAGGCGATGAAGTGGCCATTATTGCAGCAGTGGATGAAAAAACAGCACTGCAAGCTATGAAGTTGATCAAAGTGGCGTATGAAGTATTTGAGCCGGTTTTAGATTTTGAAACAGCCCAGGGACATGCAACGATCGTCCATCCTGAGGATGACCTTCATTGTAATTTTGACATTGGGATGCGCCAGGAAGAAAATATTGTTTCCCGCCAAAAGGTGGAATTTGGTGATATAGAGGAAGAACTGAAGAACTGTGATGTGGTGGTTGAGGAAACTTATTATATTCAGGCGCAGGCCCATTGTATGATGGAAACCTATCGAGCTTTTAACTATTTGGATCATATGGGGCGATTAGTCGTGGTGAGTTCCACCCAGATCCCCTTCCATGTCAGAAGAAAGTTAGCCAGAGCCTTAGAAATACCTGCCAGTAAAATACGGGTCATTAAACCGCGAATTGGTGGCGGTTTTGGCGGTAAGCAGACAGTTGTTGTAGAACTATTTACAGCCATTGTGACCTTGAAGACTGGCAAACCAGCAAAAATTATCTATGACCGTGAGGAAACTTTTTCCTGTACCAATAGTCGTCACGCCATGCGGTTAACTGTACGACTAGGCGCCAATATAGATGGTTATATTCGGGCTGTGGATATACAAGGCTTGTCAGATACAGGGGCTTATGGGGAACATGCTTCCACTGTATTTATGGTAGTAGGACAAAAAACCCTACCTTTATATAATAAGACAAAAGCTGTCAGGTTTATGGGCACGGTAGTCTATACTAATAAAATGCCAGGTGGTGCTTTTCGAGGTTATGGAGCAACGCAGGGAACTTTTGCGTTAGAGGCAACGATCAATAAGCTGGCTGAAGAGTTAACTATCGATCCAACTGAACTGAGATTGCAAAATTTAATCAGACAAGGTGAGACTTGCCTAACGTATGATGGTAAGCTACTAGGCAGTTCAACCTTGCATCGTTGTATTGAAACAGGGAAAAAATTAATCGGCTGGGATGCGAAGTATCCACGCTCTGTCAATGGCACGAAAGTCAGAGCAGTTGGGATGGCAGTCACCATGCAGGGGTCAGGGATTGCGGGTATTGATACAGCATCTGCGGAAGTGCGCTTAAATGATGATGGGAATTATACATTATTAATCGGTTCAACGGATATGGGAACAGGCAGTGATACCATACTGGCTCAAATGGCTGCTGAAATTTTAGAAACGGCGATGGACAACATTATCGTGAATGCTGCTGATACGGATGTTTCTCCTTATGATCCTGGTTCTTATGCTTCGAGCACGACCTATGTTACAGGAATGGCGGTGGTAAAAGCCGCGGAGGAGCTTAGGCAAAAGATTGTGGAGCATGGTGCTAAATTACTAGCAGTATTGCCAGATGATGTCGAATTTGATGGCCAAGTGCTTAGGACACTTACAGGTGAGAAAGAGCTGAGTCTAGCAAAACTGGCTGAACTCATGGTACTAGGAGCGGGGAATTTACAGATCTGTGGTCAGGGTACTTATGGCAGTCTAGTATCACCGCCACCCTTTATTGCTGGTTTTGTTGAGGTTGAGGTCGATACCGAGACTGGCAAAGTAGAGTTAATTGATTATGTAGCTGTCGTTGACTGTGGAACAGTTGTTAATCCCAATCTAGCGATCATGCAGGTTGAAGGCGGTATTGTCCAAGGAATGGGCCTGGCCATGTATGAGGATGTACGATATAGTGAAAAAGGTCATTTACAGACCAATAACTTTATGCAGTATAAGATTCCCTGCCGCAAAGATATCGGAGTTATAAGAGTGGCTTTTGAGGAAAGTTTTGAGCCCACAGGCCCCTTTGGTGCAAAATCATTGGGGGAGGTTGTGGTCAATACGCCAGCACCAGCCATTGCTCATGCCGTTTATAATGCGGTAGGCGTTAGAATCAATAGTTTGCCCATCACTTCAGAAAAAGTTTTTATGCAAATGAGAAAAATAAGTAATGAGTAGGAGGATAAAACATGGAACATAAAAATACAATTCACCCTGTTGATGAACTGTTACCTTTCGGAAAATTATTTACCTATGGTCTGCAGCATGTTTTAGCCATGTATGCTGGCGCTGTGGCTGTTCCGTTGATTCTCGCCAATGCCTTGGGGTTATCCCAAGAACAACTGATCTATTTAATTAATGCAGATTTGCTGACTTGTGGTATTGCCACCATTATCCAGACTGTTGGCTTCTGGAACATGGGTATTCGTATTCCTATCATTCAAGGGGTGACTTTTGCGGCTGTTACGCCGATGATCATTATTGGTAAGTCTCATGGTTTGCAAGGTATTTATGGATCAATTATTGTGGCGGGTATAGTCACTTATTTAATGAGTCCTTATTTTAGCCGTTTATTACGGTTTTTCCCGCCCGTTGTGACTGGCAGTATTATTACCCTCATTGGTGTGACTCTGATGCCTGTAGCAGTAAGATGGGCAGCTGGCGGTAATCCAGCTGCCAAAGATTTTGCGGAAGCTCCTTATATTGGCTTGGCGTTGGTGACATTGATGTTAGTATTATTTTTCTATCGTTATTTCAAAGGTTTTTTAAGTAATATTGCAGTTCTGCTAGGACTTATTAGTGGTACGCTGATTGCCATTCCTTTAGGCCTGGTGAAGTTTTCCCAAGTCGCAACTGCTGATTGGTTTGGCATCACCACACCTTTTTATTTTGGTATGCCCACCTTTGATCTGGCATCCATAGGGGCTATGGTTATTGTTATGCTAGTGGTTATGACAGAAACAACTGGCGATTGTATCGCTGTTAGTGAAATTGTGGACAAACCTATTAATGCCAATGACTTGGCGCGTTGCCTCAGAGCGGATGGCTTTTCCACAATGCTCGGTGGTATTTTGAATAGTTTTCCGTATACTGCTTTTGCCCAAAATGTTGGACTTGTTGGTTTGACGGGCGTAAAAAGCCGCTTTGTCGTAGCTGCTGCGGGCGTGATTTTGGTTGTCCTCGGTCTATTTCCCAAATTCGCCGCGGTTATTTCGGGCATTCCTGTATCTGTTCTAGGTGGTGCAGGTATTGCTATGTTTGGTATGGTGGCAGCGAGTGGTATCAAAACTCTTTCGAAAGTAGAGTTTGATGGCACTCATAATATTATGGTTGTAGCTGTGAGTATCGGTATCGGGATGATGACCTTGGCTGTCCCTAATTTTTATCAAAACTTCCCTGGTTGGGCTCAGGTTATCCTGAATAGTGGTATCACTGCTGGTAGTATAACAGCCATTGTTTTAAATGTTGTTTTAAATGGAATTGGTAAAGAGAAAAGTTTGTAAATAATAAATCATAAGGCCTATAGAAAATAGTTTTATAAGTGACTCCGTCCTTCGCTTCTTTCGGCAGGGCGGATTTATTTTATTATGTAGATGTTAATAGACAGGTAAAGTAACTTTAGAACTTATATACGATATCTTTAAGGTTGAAAGTGAATGTCATTTGAAGGTGAGCAACGTTCATCTTTTTGAATTATTTGTAGGATTTTGGCAGGGATTTTATGTTTTATGGATAAATATAAATATTATAAAAAATAATATGCAAATTTTCAAGATCATCCCGTGAGTTGATGTTTGTCGAGTTGGTTTACTAAGTTCTACTAGCTACTGTATAGTAAAACTTGTCTCCATTTAGAATGAAGGAGCTTAGATATGAAAAGACAGACATTAGAGCATCAATTCAGAATCTGGACAGTGTTGCTGATTGTTGTTCCGAGCATACTGATCATGGCAATTTACACCGTTGGCCAGATTTCATTTGCGAAACAACAAAACTTGGAATTGATCGGTCAACGGGTATATTCTCAAGAAAGATTGATCGACTACTGGATGGGGGAACGAGCTGGAAGTATTCGCGAACTGAGTCAAACAGAGGCTTTCAAAACCTTGGATGAGCAGCAGATGAAACGTGCTTTGGATTTAAAGCAACATGCCGATAATAACTTTGCTTCCTTGTCATACATTAATAAAGATGGATTGTTTAAGATGTCAACTCTTAGTCAAGGAATACAGTATCCGTCAGCAACCGATAAACCCTATTTTGAAGCGGCGTTAATAGGGAAAGAGTACATTTCAGATGTGGTTATTGGAAGAAATAGCGTCTTGCCTATTATTAACTTTTCTGCTCCTATTTTAGACGACGCGGGGAATTTCCAGGGGCTCATACTTGGATCTGTAAAAATAACAACATTACAAACACTCTTACGTGAAAATTGGTTTGGTAAAACGGGAGAAATACACCTAGTAAATCGTGACGGAATGCTACTTAATGAGCCGCGATACGCCAAACAATTGATTGACCAGGGATTTATCGAGGACACCGCTATCATGAAAATAAAAATGTCTAATGATGCTTTGCGTAATATCAGACTCGGAGAAACGGGTACCGCCACTTGGATCAATTATAGAGGGCAGAAGGTTTTAGGATCTTACCAGTATATGCCGGAACGGGGCTGGACGCTGATCGGCAAGATCAACGAAGGAGAAGTTCTTGCTTCTATTGACAAACAATTGGCGATGATGGCTGGTGGAACGGTTTTATTGCTCTTATTGATTCTACCGCTGGCCACGTTATTAACGAACCGGATTAAAAGGCCTATCGACTGGCTGATCGGGCAGTCAAATCTGATCGCGGCAGAAAAATATGAGATGGTTGGCCAGGGCAGGGGGTTAGAAGAAACAACCTATGAACTTGATCGACTCTGCGAAAATTTCATCCAAATGAATCGTAAAATCGATAAAACTGTTAGTCTACTCAAAGAGAATGAAGTCAATCTAGAGAGCAAGGTAGTCGAGATAGAAAACATTAATTACAAACTTGAAGAAACCAATGCGATGCTTGAAGAAGAAATTTATGAACGCCAAAAAGTTGAAAAAAAAATAAAGAAATTAAATGATGGGCTTGAAGATAAGGTTAAGGAGCGTACAAGTCAGTTAGATGAATTAAATAGTACACTTGATAAATCCAATACATTGCTCTGTGCTATTCTTGAAAGCTCCCCAGAGGTTATGATTTTTACGTTGGACGTCAATTATTGTTATCTTACTTTTAATAAGAAATATAAGGAAACGATGTTTGTGACATGGGGAAAAGATATAAAAATTGGGATGAACATTTTGGATATGGTTGGCAATCCTGAAATGGCGCGGAAGGTAGAACAGAATATTGGTCGGGTTATAGCTGGCGAATCGATCACCTTAATTGATGAATATGGAGATGATATGTATCCACGTGTAGTTTACCAAAGCTACTGCTCTCCTATAATTGCTAATAATGAGGAGATAATAGGAATCACTTATTTTATGATGAATATTACACAGCAGAAACGTGCAGAAGAAGAAATCATCCTTGCTATGGAAAAGGCTGAGGCCGCAAATGCTGCAAAGAGCCAATTCCTTGCCAATATGTCTCATGAAATAAGGACACCAATGAATGGCATTATTGGGATGACAGATATAACCTTGATGACAGATTTAAACGAGGAAAAAAGAGAATATTTAATGATTGTGAAGTCATCAACAATGGCCTTACTCCGAGTATTAAATGATATATTGGACTATTCAAAAATTGAAGCTGGTAAAATTGATTTGGAAAAATTATCTTTTAATCTTCAAGATACAATGCATGAAGTTGTAGATCTATTTGGCATAGGTGCCAAACAGAAGGGGCTATGTGTTACATTGAATATTGAGAGAAGCATACCGCATCATATGATTGGCGATTCGGTTCGATTGCGACAAGTACTTTCTAATTTAGTCGGCAATGCGATCAAATTTACATCCCAAGGCAAAATAATAATCAGTGCTGATATTGAAGAAAAATACAAGGGGAAAGTGAAATTAAGATTTATCATAACAGATACAGGAATAGGGATTGCTGAAGATAAACTTAATAAACTTTTTAAACGATTTAGCCAAGTCGATGATTCTAATACTAGGGCATTTGGCGGTACAGGGCTGGGGCTTGCAATTTCAAAAAAACTGATTGAAATAATGGATGGCGAGATTGGCGTGAAAAGTAAAGAAAATGTAGGAAGTAGTTTCTTTTTTACAGCAGTATTTGGACTTCAGGAAGTTGAAGCAAGCGCAGAAGATAGCGCAGATAACGCGCCCACTCAGTATAATAACCCAGAGCTTAAGAAAATACTGCTTGTTGAAGATGATCTAGTAAGTAGGAATATGGTAACTATTATTTTAAAGAAAAATGGTTTTGAGGTTATTGTAGTAACCAACGGAGAAGAAGCGATTTCTGCTGTTGAACAGGATAAATTTGACGCAATTTTGATGGATATTAATATGCCTCATTTGGATGGTTACGCTGCAACTGCTATTATTAGATTAAAAGAAAAACATATGCATTCTCCTACGCCTATTATAGCAATGACTGCCTATGCCCTAAAAGGCGATAGGGAGAAATGCCTGGAGGCTGGTATGGATGATTATGTTTCAAAACCAATTCAAATTAATGAGCTGAGTGAAGTCATTAATAAGTGGCTGAGAAAGTAGGAGAGTGTAATATATTTTGTGTAAAATTTAAAAAGGTGGCAATTGCCACCTTTTTAAATTTAGTATTAGTTCTTTTTATTTTGTTTCTCGTTTTTCTTATTTTCATTGCTGAAAATTTCTTTTGCAAATTCAACATTTTTATTTTGTTTTTGTTCTTTCTTACAATCTTGTTCTTTCACATTCATCACCCCCAATATTATTATTGCCGCATCTTCAATTAAAATGAGAGGAAAAATACACCTCAAATTTTTAATTCTTGCACAATATCTTTGCGAAGTCCCCAATTTTATAGTGGCTTTTAAAATAGTCATTTCAGTGATTTTATGACAGTTACATTGTCTCTAGTAGTTATTTCAAAATAACCGCTAGTAACAGAAATTCTTCCATATCATTTAGAAATTGATATAACATACCCCTATTTTCGAATTCTTCCCGATTTTGTGGGAGTTCCATAGTCGTAAAGCTTTTCCTTAGTTTGCTTAGATCTTCTAGTCGCTGCTCTGCGGTATCATTATCCTGGATTGAATGGGCTATTTCTATGGTAAAGTCAGCAATGAGTATTGTTTGTTTATATGTAATCGATAATCTTTCAAAATATTTCCTCATTTTCTGTAGACAATGTAACTGTTGTGCTCTAATATCCATATAGTTAGTATGATCGCTATTGTTTGAGGAAAAGCCGTTATTAAAATTCTTATATGCCATCTCCCGACCTTGTTTCAGTCTTACTTCAAGGAGATTAAACATTTCCTCTTCTTTGATTGAAACGACTTGCTCGCGTAATGAGCTAGACATATCGAGTAGAATTTGTTTGATCGTCTTCTCAATAACATCTTTTTGTTCTTTAATTTTATTTTCAAAGCTCGGCATGTATAAATTTAGAAGTAGTGCAACAATAACTCCAATTGCCATTAAGGATATTTCACTGAGTATGAATGTTATTTCAGTGTTTTTTTCAACCAACAGATGAGTGATCAGTACTGCACTTACGACGATACCTTCCTGTACTTTGCATAGTACTGATAAAGGAATAAATATTAATAGGAATAAACCAAAGACTAAGGGCGTGTAGCCAAGCAATTTGAATAAACTGATCGAAAGAAGCAAAGCGAGTAGAAAAGCCCCTATCATTTTGCTTGCGATTCGTATCGATTGCATCCGAGTACTTTGTAGACTGAGAATCGTAATAATTCCTGCAGCAGTGGCATACTGTAATCCCAAAGTCATCGCAAGGTACATCGCAATGACTGCACCAATAACAGTTTTTACGGTTCTATATCCAATGAAATTCATAAGCTACCTCCAATTTTATTACGGGGATGGTTCGTGACTTGCATGCTATTATCTATATAATGTAATTTCTATGGCGGACAAAGATATCCTTTCAAGTAAAAAAAGAAAGTACAAGGAACTGGTTGATAATTAATGAGTCAAGGGGCCGACTGGCTGATTCAACACATTGGAAAGAAGTTGGCTTGTTTTCATTGTGGGAGCTTAGTAGGTATGCTGCTGGGTGGATTATTAGCGGATTATTATGGTTCACGTATAACAGCAGTAATATTTGGCATAATGACTTTCATAGCAATTCTACTATCATTCTGATATATTCGCAGCCCTATCGCACACCAGTCTAATGACAAATCACAAAGTACTCATAACCTTGGCGCTGCACTTGGACCTGTAGTGGGTTATTTAATGAATATCTATTTGGGCATGTAGGCTTCTTATTGGGGAGCCGTATTCATTTTAGTATTAATCGCAGTAAACTTTAGACCTTCGACAATTGAAAAGTATAATAAGCAGGAATAAGATAGCTAATCGTCGAAATATCATTAGTCATTTTAAATAGTAATCGGAGGAATACCAAGTGAAGAATTTTGATCATGAAAAAAATGAACCTCTTGTAAAGCAACCACAGTCAGGATATTCATTAACCTTTGGCGATGAAAAGACAAGCCATTTAGGTCTCGATGATATCTATCTAGAAATCGAAGAGCGTATCCTAGAAGCTATTAAAGTAGGTGAACCCTTTATCTTTGAGGGATCAAATGAGCGGGGAAACCTTTATTATATCATTGAACGCCGAGAAGCAGACTATTTCCTGAGCGTGAAAGAAATTACCGAGGATACAGCTCATTTAATTAAAAGTACGCTCGAACGGGTCCAAAAATTAGGAGAAGAAAATATGGAAGAAATCATGGCACTCATGATGTTTGAAGATATTGATATTGATATTACAAAAACAATGACCCTCCCTCTGGAAGTAAGCTATGAAAATTTAATCGAGCAGCTGCAAGAACTTCGAGAAGACGCCAATGACATTCTTGTGGACAATTTGACCCGCCTGCAAGACATTGTAAGGGAATATGAAGAGGATGATTGCTGATCGTGGCAGCAAGGTATAAACTGGTGGATAAAGAGGTATACATGAAGTATGCCTCTTTATCTACTATAGAAGGAGAGTGCTACATTTGCTAAGCTATATGTTAAAACGCATTGTGAGTTCCTTAGCCGTTTTGCTGGCGATTATCACAATTACTTTCCTACTGATGCATGCCATCCCTGGCGGCCCTTTTAGTAGCGAAAAAAAGATTTCCCCAGCAATCATGAAAAATATTGAAGAGCACTATCGCCTCAATGATTCTTTATGGCAACAGTATGTGGACTATATGGCTAATTTAAGCCGTTTTGACCTGGGTCCATCCTTTAAATACGAAGGTCGTAGCGTCAATGACATCATTCGTGAAAGCTTTCCGGTATCGCTAGAGCTGGGTATGGTCAGTATTGGTCTGGCCATTGTGATCGGCATTCCTGCTGGGGCCCTTGCAGCTCTTAGGCAAAATAAATGGCCAGATTATGTCACAATGCTGTTTGCAACAATTGGTGTATCAGTACCTAGTTTTGTCCTAGCCACACTGCTCATCTATGTATTTGCCCTAAAGCTTTCATTACTACCAGCGGCCATGTGGGGAAGTGCTGAGTATGTAATTTTGCCGGCCTTGGCCTTAGCGAGTCATCCCACAGCCTTCATTGCCCGTCTTACGCGTTCTAGTATGCTAGAGGTCCTGGCCCAGGATTATATCAAGACAGCAAGAGCCAAAGGGCTGTCTGAGTTTGTCATTATGTATCGCCATGCCCTACGAAACGCCTTAATCCCAGTGGTCACCTATATCGGTCCCATGGCCGCAGGCATATTGACTGGCAGCTTTATCATTGAGACCATCTTTGCCATTCCTGGCCTTGGGCGACATTTTGTAACAAGTATTTATAATCGTGACTATACAGTAATTCTTGGCGTGACGGTATTTTATAGCGTACTCGTCATTAGCTTAAATTTAGTAGTGGATCTTATTTATCCGAGACTTGATCCCCGTATAAAATTAAATGGAAAAGGGGGTTAGGGATATGCACGTGAATAAGGAATTATTTGAGCCTCTTCACAGCCAGGGTCATGCTGAAATGCAAACTCGCCCGATTACAACCTATGGGCAAAATGCTTGGCGACGCCTGAAAGAACATAAACTGGCTATGGTTGGTCTATATACAGTACTATTTATCATTTTCATTGCGGTTATTGGTCCCTGGGTGTCCCATGCTTCTTACTCTGATCAGAATCTTATGCTAGCCAATCAGGCGCCGAGTGGCGAGCATTGGTTTGGCACAGATAGCTTGGGGCGGGATTTGTTTATTCGTGTTTTATATGGTGCCCGTATTTCACTATCCATCGGTATTGTGGCCAGTTTGATCAATCTTACCATTGGGGTTATTTATGGGGGAGTAGCAGGTTTATTGGGCGGCCGAGTTGACCGCATTATGATGGGTATTGTTGATGTTTTGTATGGTATACCAATGCTGCTGTATGTAATACTCTTAATGGTTGTTTTACAGCCAGGGCTAACGAATATTTTTATTGCCCTGGGCATTGCCTATTGGCTGGGCATGGCACGTATTGTCCGTGGCCAGATTTTAAGTTTAAAAGAACAAGAGTATGTTCTAGCGGCTCGGACTCTTGGTGCCAGTAATTGGCAAATTCTTTATCGTCATCTCATTCCCAATAGCATGGGTCCTATTATTATTACCATGACGCTGGCTATTCCTGAAGCAATCTTCACTGAGGCATTTTTAAGCTTTATTGGTCTAGGTGTGGCTGCTCCCATGGCTAGTTGGGGAGTATTGTCCTCTGAAGGGGTGACTAGTTTGCGCTCCTATCCTTTCCAATTGTTTTTTCCAGCCATGGCCATTAGCATCACAATGCTAGCTTTCATTTTTCTAGGGGATGGTCTGCGCGATGCCCTTGATCCCCGAACAAGGCGCTGAGGAGGTATATAATGATAAAACCGTTGCTCGATGTACAAGAATTGTCAGTAGCATTTGGTACCTACGCTGGCGAAGTACAGGCTATTGATAGGGTCAGTTTTCAGATTTTCCCCGGGGAGGCGATCGGCATTGTCGGCGAGTCTGGGTGTGGAAAAAGCGTGACAGCCCATTCTATTATGCAGCTGATTACCACTCCGCCTGGCAGGTATACAAAGGGAAAAATATTGTTTGAAGGCGCCAATTTATTGGACAAGTCAGAGGAAGAAATGGCTAAGATTCGGGGTAATGATATCAGTATGATCTTTCAAGACCCAATGACATCCCTTAACCCAGTGCTGACTGTAGGTCTGCAAATTGCTGAATGTTTGCAGCTACATCAACATATGAATAAACAGCAAGCTTTTGCGCGCGCGGTGGAAATGCTGACCTTGGTTGGCATACCTGCGCCCGAAGAACGTATAAAAAATTATCCTCATGAGTTTAGTGGCGGTATGCGTCAGCGGGCGATGATCGCCATGGCACTCTCTTGTAATCCGAAAATACTAATTGCTGATGAGCCAACGACGGCCCTGGATGTTACCATTCAAGCTCAGATTCTAGATTTGATGAAAGATTTGCAGAAAAAAATGAATACCGCTATTATTTTAATTTCTCATGATCTAGGGGTGATTGCCACGTTGTGTAGTCGGGTCATTGTGATGTATGCTGGCAAAATTGCCGAGGTGGGAACAGCTCAGGACATCTTTCATCATTCAGAGCATCCCTATACTTGGGGGCTGTTAAAATCAGTGCCACGTATGGATGCGCCCCAAGAGCAAATGCTAATCGGCATTGATGGACAACCTCCCGATCTCTTGCATTTGCCTACTGGCTGTCCATTTCATCCGCGTTGCCCTTATGCCATGGTGATTTGCAAGTCCCAGTATCCAAAAGTCACGGAGGTCCATCCAGGACACCTTGTAAAATGCTGGTTACAGCATCCTGATGCACCAAAAACCAAGAGGGAGGTGACAGGCTGATGAAACAAGAAAATATTTTAGAAGTGCGTAATCTGAAGAAATATTTCACGGCCCGCACCGATTTTCTAGGGCGTCCCACGGCCTACCTTAAAGCAGTGGATGATGTGAGCTTTTCCATGAAAAAAGGGGAAACTCTAGGACTGGTCGGCGAGAGTGGTTGTGGTAAATCAACGACTGGCCGAAGCATTATAAAGCTGTATAAGCCCACTGCTGGGGAGATCCTGTTTAATGGGAAGGTCATTGACAGCCCGGCTGAGGAGAAACAGCTGCGCCAAAGCATGCAGATGATTTTTCAGGATCCTTATGCATCTTTGAACCCACGTATGACGGTAGGGGATATTATCGGCGAGCCCTTGGATATTCATGGCTTGGCAACTGCAGGTGAACGAGGCCAGCGTATTGTTGAATTACTACAGATGGTAGGGCTGAACGCCGAACATGCCAACCGCTTTCCCCATGAATTTAGCGGCGGTCAACGGCAGAGGATTGGCATAGCACGGGCACTAGCCAGTGAACCCAGTTTTATTATCTGTGACGAGCCAATTTCTGCTTTAGATGTTTCGATTCAGGCGCAAGTGGTTAATTTGTTAAAAAGTCTCCAAGAAAAGCTAGGACTGACCTATTTGTTTATTGCCCATGATTTGGCCATGGTTAAGCACATCAGTAACCGTGTGGCCGTTATGTATCTGGGCAAAATTGTCGAACTAGCCCAGACTCGGGAATTGTACAGTACACCCCAGCATCCTTATACTCAGGCATTGCTGTCAGCCATACCGATTCCAGATCCAGCGCTTGAGGCCAAGCGAGAGCGGATTCACCTAGTAGGCGATGTACACAGTCCCATTAATTTGCCTTTAGGATGTGCCTTTCGTCCTCGTTGTCATTATGCTATGCCTATATGCGCAGAGCAGGAACCGTTACTGATGGATGCGGGCGCGAGCCATATGGTAGCTTGTCATATAATACATAACATGTAAGACAATATGAATACTAAAGAATGGAGAAAAATATGGAAGTATTGCGTCAAAAAATTGAGACTCTATTAGCATCCTATACTGGCCGCTGGGGGATTGTAATTATAAATCAGTCTAATGGGGATAAACTGGAAATAAATCCGGATATGGTCTTTCCATCCGCCAGTATGATTAAAGTTCCCATCATGTATGAAATAATGACTCAAGTTGCAGCTGGCATCATTGATCTGAATGCATCCTATGTTGTAAGGAGTGATGTCTGTGTTGGCGGTGCTGGCATTTTGCAGGAACTACGCCCTGATATCACAATGACGGTTCGCGAGCTTGTGACCTTGATGATTGTCCTTAGTGACAATACGGCGACTAATATACTGATTGATCTTGTTGGTATGGGGGCAGTCAATGCCACCATGACTGATTTAGGATTAAAATCAACAGTACTGCGTCGCCAGATGATGGATTTTGACGCAGCGCGGGCAGGCAAGGAGAATGATACCAGTGCATCAGATATCGCTCTTCTATTTGAAATTATTGAGAGTCGTCTGCAGCTGCCCCGCGAATATAGCACTTTGATGCTGGATATTTTGAAGCGTCAGCAAGTTCGGGATAAACTGCCTTTTTACTTGCCTGAAGAAACGGTACTGGCCAACAAAACAGGCACGTTGGCAGGAGTCGAACATGATGGCGGAATTTTATTTTTGCCGAGTGGTTCTTATATTATTTCTATTCTGACTGCTGATTTAGAACTTAATTATCAAGGATTGCAGTTGGTGGCCAGCATTGGCAAAATGATATATGATCACTTTTATTTTGAGGGGGAATAAACATGAAATACAAAAAAACATTTGCAGTTATGCTGGTGATGGCTATGCTGATTACATTAGGCGCAGGGTGCGGTAAATCTGGCAGTGGCGGCAATGAACAAACCCTGCGTTATGCGCTAGAAGCGGAACCAGCCACATTAGATCCAGCCAAATCCACGGGGATTCCAGAATCATTGGTGGAACTACAGATTTTTGAAGGCTTAACACGCCTCGATGCCAAGGACCAGCCTGTGCCAGGTGTGGCAGAAAAATGGGAGGTTTCTCCCGATGGGCTGAAATATGTATTTTCCTTGCGGGCCAATGCCAAATGGTCCAATGGGGAACTCGTCACGGCTCAAGATTTTGAGTTTGCTTGGAAACGAGTTTTGAACCCTGAATTTGCTTCAGAAAATGCATATATGTTATTTCCTATTAAAAATGCAGAAGCTTATAATGAAAAAAAGGTCGGGGTAGACCTGGTAGGAGTAAAAGCTATCAATGACCATACACTAGAAGTCACCTTGGAAAAGCCTACGGCCTACTTTTTGGGTTTGGCGGCGTTCCATGCCTTCTATCCTGTTAGCCAGAAGACCGTGACGGCCAATGCCGAGAAATGGGCAACAGATGTGAATACTTTGATGAGCAATGGTCCCTTCAAAATCAGCAATTGGGCGCATGGTAGCAAAATTGAATTTGCAAAAAATGATCAATACTGGGATGCCTCTGTTGTTAAACTGACAAAAATGGAATGGCCCATCAGTGATTCACAATCCACCAGGCTTGCACTGGTCGAGAATAACCAGGTGGATATGATGGTGGAGCCACCAGTCGTCGAACAAGATCGCCTGAGTCAAGCTGGGCTGCTGAAAATTTCCCCCTATCTCGGTGCTTATTACTATGTATTTAATACCACAAAAGCTCCCTTTGATAATCCTAAAGTACGTAAGGCCTTCACGTTGGCCATTAGCCGTGAAAATCTGGTGAAAAACGTCATCAAAGGCGGCAAACAACCCGCTTATGCTTGGGTGGCACCTGGACTTGTCGACCCTGCTACAGGTAAGGATTTTCGCGAAGAAGGCGGAAATTATGCTGTCGAGGATGTAGCGCTAGCCCAAAAAATCCTAGCGGAAGCTGGCTATCCTGATGGTAAAGGATTGCCAGCAATTACGATTATGTTCAATACCAGTGAGATGCATAAATCCATTGCCGAAGCCATTCAAGAAATGTGGAAGCAGAACTTAGGTGTGACGGTTAATTTAACCAATCAGGAGTCTAAAGTATTCTTAGAATCAAGAACCCAAGGTGAATATCAAATTGCCCGCGCCTCGTGGACTGGAGACTATGCCGATCCCATGACGTTTATGGATGTATTTACGGACCCTAGCAACGATGCTAAGTATCATGGTCAGGAATATAATCGCCTGGTAGAACAGGCTCAGTCGACGAATGACCAAAAAGTCCGAATGCAAGCTATGCATGATGCCGAAAAAAATCTCTTTGATGATGCTGTAATCATTCCCATTTATTACACCACTCAGCCATTTGTTGCCAAGCCGTATGTGAAAGGCTATTTCTGGTCAGTCCTGGGACTTGCTGATTTTAAGACGGCGTTCATCGAAAAATAATAGACAATAAAGCATGCGCAGTTTATACTGCGCATATCTCTTTATGAGCTACTATAATAAGGAGAGGATGATATGAACTCTATTTCTCAGATTAAACCTAAAAGGCTCTATCCGGGGGATACCATTGGCGTAATCGCCCCCGCTAGCCCTGGAGACTTGGATTCGTCCATGGCAGGAGTCAGCTGGTTGGGAGAACAGGGCTTTCGAGTACGACTGGGTATGAACGTAGACCAAACACTAGGATATTTGGCTGGCTCGGACAACCAGCGAGCCGCCGATATCAATGCCATGTTTGCGTCACCTGAGATTGATGGTATTGTCTGCCTCCGTGGTGGGTATGGTACCATGCGGTTACTAGATCTTCTAGACTATGATGTCATCCGTACCCATCCCAAGGTATTTGTTGGCTATAGTGACATTACTGCACTGCATCTAAGCATTGGCCAACGTACAGGCCTTGTTACTTTCCATGGCCCCATGGTGTCTTCTGATATGGGGAAAGGCCTGTCTGATTATACTTGGGATTCTTTTTCCCGGGCGATTACGACTTCGGAGCCTCTCGGAGCTGTGATCAATCCGTCTAATGTAGATCCTCCCGAATTTATAGTACCGGGAAGGACTAGGGGATACCTGACAGGGGGGAATTTAAGCCTGATTACGGGTACACTTGGAACACCTTATGAAATTGATACCCGTGGTAAAATTCTCTGTCTGGAAGAAGTCGGCGAAGCCCCCTACCGCATGGATCGCATGTTGACGCAGTTATTATTGGCCGGAAAACTGCAGGATGCGGCTGGAATTGTGGTTGCGGTGTGCAATGACTGCGATGATAAGGATGATTCGCCTAGTTTTACTTTAGAAGAGGTATTGCGAGATCGTTTAGGAGGCTTAAGCAAACCTGTTCTCTATAATTTACACTTTGGTCACACTACGGAAAAGGCCACATTGCCTCTGGGAGCTATGGCAATACTAGGAACGGATATAGGTGGTTTGGTAGTGATTGAAACAGCTACGAAGGATTGAGTAAAGAGAATAAAGGGGAGGGTTATGTATGAATACAATCAATAAACAAGCATTAAAAGAACAAATTATCGCTGTAGTTGATAAAATGGCTTCGCAGCTCAAGGGAATTAGCCTATCATTACACAATAACCCTGAACTGGGAGGGCGAGAATACCAGGCGGCGGAGCTACTAAGGGGGGCCATAGCAGGCCGTGACTTTACTGTGCAGCAAAATGTCAGCGGCTATGAAACAGCCTTCATTGCCAAGAAAGGCTGCCATGGTCCTAAAATTGCATTTTTAGCCGAATATGATGCATTACCAGAACTCGGTCATGCCTGCGGGCACAATCTGATTGCCGCCATGAGCTATGGGGCGGCGGTAGCATTTGCGGCAGTTGCTGGTGACAAGGGAATTTCTTATTTGATCGGCTGTCCAGCAGAAGAGACGAGCGGAGCTAAAGTAACCATGGCAGCAGACGGGATTTTTGACGGTTTAACGGCGGCACTGATTGTCCATCCCGCGGACGGAAACTACATAGGGGGGACATCTTATGCGACCCATCCGTTAAAGGTAACTTTTCACGGACATCCGGCACATGTAGCTAGCAAAACGAATAAAGGCGTCAACGCATTGGACGCCCTCGTTATGTTTTATCAAGGCATGAAGACATTGCGCCAGACCTTTACCCAGGAGACGATTCTGGCAGGAATTGTGACTAAGGGAGGATCTGCGCCCAATATTGTGCCTGATGAGGCCGAAGCGAAATTTACCGTACGGGCGATGTCATCCCTCTATTTAGAAGACACCGTAGTTCCAGCGGTGCGACGACTGGCACAAGGAGTGGCACTCGCTACCGGGACAACAGTAGAAACGGTGCATTATGAGCCGTTATTCAAAGAATTGATCAATGATGTACGTCTTATGGAATTGTACCAACAGAATATGGGGTTACTTGGTGAAGGGGTGACTGTCCTCAAACCAGAAGATGCAGGTGGATCTACAGATGTGGGCAATGTCAGTCATAAAGTGCCAACCATCCATCCTGATATTGGTATCGGCAGCAATCTTGCAGCACATACACCAGAGTTCGCCTTGGCAGCAGGGTCTGACTACGCCCAAGAACGATTGCTAGTGGGAGCCAAGGCAATGGCAATGACTGCCATTGATCTGCTGGATTAAAGCGTTTAAGATTAATTAAGGTAAAGGTTATTTAACCACGAACAGTGGTCTCAACCCTGTTGGAAAGGAGTTCGGTGACCATCAGTAAATTGAACTATTGTCCAAAGGACCATGTAAACTAGGCTTTAACCTATGCCTTTTCTAGGCTTGTAATATGTATTTGTGAAAAATAACGAATATACATAACAGTATAAAATTTATAATTATGTCCTACAGTTTATAAACGAATGAACTGTAGGGCATTTATTGTAATGGCTATTACCAGTAAAACAGGACAGGGCGAGCAGGTTGATTGGAATCGGGCTAAATGCTTTGGCAGCTAGGAACAAATTTTGAAACCGTAGGAGATTATACCGGGAAATCAATTAATAGAAAACACGGGGGAATAGAAAACACGGGGACAGGGATATTGTTTTGGAAAATAGAATATAATATCTCAGAGGTGAAGATTGTGGCAAGAAAACCAAGAGTAAAAAGTAGCAGTGGAATATATCATATCATATTACGCGCTATCAACCGGCAAAGCATCTTTGAGGATGATGAAGATCGGCTGAAATTAATCGAAGTTTTTGCGAAATGCAAAGAAGTCAGCCGATGCCGATTTTTTGCCTACTGCTTGATGGATAACCATGTCCACATCTTAATACAAGAAATCCAGGAACCCATTAGCATGATGATTCAACGAGTCAGCTCGAGCTACGTTATCTGGTATAATAGTAAGCATGACCGATGCGGTCATTTATTTCAAGAAAGATTTAAAAGCGAAGCTGTGGAAACTGACAATTATTTCGTAACGGTTCTGCGATATATCCATCAGAACCCCATAAAGGCAAAAATCGCAAAGGATGTAGCGGATTATAAATGGAGTAGCTATAGTGAATACATGGAAAGAGGGCTGATTATTGATAAAGAATATGCCTTAAATATGTTCTTGGACAAGCCCGATGCAGCAGTTGGAGGATTTGTACAGTTCTCAAGAGAACCAAATGGGGATGCCTGTCTCGAAATTCCGGAAATTAAAGTCAATGTGAGTGATGACGATCTTCGACAAATGGTCAGACAACAATTCGGCATTAACACAATAAAAATTTGCAATGAAATGAGAGAGAAGCAAGACGATATATTGCGAGTAATGAAAGAAGTTGAAGGTGCTACTATACGGCAGATAGCGCGAATAACAGGTTTATCGTCAACACGAGTTTGGAAATCATGAAACAGACTCCCTGTCCCCGTGTTTTTTAACCATTTTTTTATCTCCATTATTTATACCTTTCTTTTTATAGTATTTATGATTAAGAGACAAATTCCTAAAGAGTCTTTGCAGGAGTTCGTATTTTAATGGTAAATAGAGTAGAAATACGGATTTGTTTTTCAAATAAAAGCTTATGATTATACATTGGGGGAGTGGTATAAATGATTTATCGTAAAGCTACATTTAAAGATGTAGAAATTATGTACAAATTAATTAACGATTATGCTGAACAGGGTTTGATGTTAGGGCGTTCACGGAATGTGTTGTATGAATGTTTGCGGGATTTTGTTTTAGCAGAAGATAATGGCGAGATTGTTGGCATGGGGGCATTGCATTTAGTGTGGGATGCACTGGCGGAAATTCGAGCAATGGCCATTGCACCCCATGTGATTAAATCAGGTATAGGTCGTAATATTGTGAAGGCGCTGATTGAAGAAGCCAAAATTCTAGAGATAAGAAATATATTTACCTTGACATATCAGCCGGGATTTTTTATTAAACAGGGTTTTACTGAATTATCAAAAGATCAATTGCCTCATAAGGTCTGGAAAGAATGCATCAACTGTACTAAATTTCCGAACTGTGATGAAATTGCTCTAAATATAGAAATATAAACTAAAATAGATTCTGAGCCAGGTGGCGGTTCTTCGACTCCTTAAATGGGCGGATTTGCAAGGTCACGGCTCGCCTCCACCAGATAGGACCGGAATTATTGTAATGATATGAATAATGGATAAAAAGTATATGGAAGAGCTGCTCACCGGCAATTTACAAATAACCCAGACATATAGCCCCAACAAAAAAACCGAGATATACAAGCAGCAGTCGCGGAAACAAAAAGATTTATTGGATAAATTAGGTCACTAAGTGGCCAGCAAAGATCGAAAAAAACAAGCCTCGCAGGTAACTGCGGGGCTTGTTTTTTGGGGGGGAGGCAACAAAGGGGAATCTTACAAAGACGGCAATTGATTTTTCCAGTATTGTAAATCTAGGTTGCTTAACGGCAGTTCAATGGCCGAATCACTGCCCAAATATTTAAAGGAAACTTTTACATTATCAGCCAGGGATATTTCCTTCAGGACTTGCGGGGGGAAGGTGACAAATAAGGTATTGGTATGTTTAAAGCATTTTCCTGTGGGAAAATCTTTGGGCGAATAGGTCGGCGACTGGGCGAATATCTCAATGCTATCGATTTTGTATGTTTTACCATCAACATCAATGATGAAAAGCTTTTCCAGTGGTGCAGAATCATATCGGAAATCGACTACAGATAAGGTTGCACCGATAACATTATTTGTTTGAGGATCAATTACGCCACGAAAATCAATATTACAGTAGGCTGACAAGCTGCTGACCATACGATTGTCGTAAGAAAAAACAGTATAACTGCAATAAAAGGCAATGGCGACTATAACGAGAACTAGGATGGCTGTCTTTTTACGCATAATGACTCCTTGAAAAGTATATTGTATTTATGGCTTAATGTTACAGGAGATTAGCTTTATTGTCTATATACTAGCTACTGCTGCTATCCTTGCAAGTTTTGTTTCCATACGTTTTCTACCTCCGAGTGTAGGATGTATCTCCTTTTTAAAGTCTATATTGGGGGACAAGGGGGACGTTTCTTTTTTGACAACTATCCATCTAATTACGCGAGTAAGTGGTATATCATGGGGTATAGTGGCAAAATATTGACAATAATACTTCATTATTAGGCAAAAATAAGAATAAATAATACGGTTAATAGCCATATTAAACTCTAATAAAAGTGAATAGACCTCATGTTTTTAATTAGATGTTGCTGGAGCGTTCTCCTCTTGTCTAGATAATACAGGGTCTATCAACAAGGAGTTCGATTATGGGAAAAAACAATACAGCAAATAAGTCTGGAAAAATTAAAATGCAAGCGAGCATAGCTCCCAATAGGGACACACAAATGGCTGGCGGCGGAGAATTACACCAAATCGCTGGTGGGGAGCACCCTGCACTTACCACGAATCAAGGCGTTCCACTTTCCGATAATCAAAACTCGCTCAGGGCCCATCCGCGCGGTCCTGCGCTTCTAGAAGATTTTATCCTCCGCGAAAAAATTACGCATTTCGATCATGAGCGTATTCCAGAGCGTATTGTTCACGCGCGAGGGACGGGCGTTCATGGGTTCTTCGAGCTAACCGACTCATTAAAACAATACACCACCGCCAAAATACTCACCGAGGTAGGTGAGAAGACGCCTGTGTTTACTCGCTTATCGACTGTGGCGGGCGGGGCAGGTTCGGTAGATACCCCTCGTGACGTACGCGGCTTTGCCGTCAAATTTTACACTAAGGAAGGCAACTGGGACCTGGTCGGTAATAACATCCCAGTTTTCTTCATCCAGGATGCCATTAAATTCCCAGACCTCATCCATGCTGTAAAAATGGAACCCGATCGCGGTTTTCCGCAATCGGCAACCGCTCACGACACATTCTGGGATTTCATTTCCCTCACCCCTGAATCCATGCATATGGTGATGTGGATCATGTCGGATCGCACCTTACCGCGTTCCCTAAGGATGATTGAAGGTTTTGGTGTACATAGCTTCCGGCTGCTTAACGATTTAGGCAAATCAACCTTCGTCAAATTCCACTGGCGTCCTAAACTAGGTTTGCAGTCCACCATTTGGGATGAGACAGTCAAGATTTCCGGTGCTGATCAAGACTTCCACCGTCGTGATATGTTCGATGCCATCACGGCGGGTAATTTCCCCGAATGGGAATTTGCGGTTCAGCTTTTTACCCAGGAGGAAGCTGACAAATTGCCGTTCGATCATCTAGACCCGACCAAGTTGATTCCCGAAGAATTAGTACCCTTGCGAGTGATCGGACGTATGGTACTGAATCGCTGGCCGAACAATTTCTTCGCTGAAACGGAACAGGTTGCTTACTGTGCTGCTAATATTATACCAGGCATTGACTTCTCCAATGATCCACTGTTGCAAGGTCGTTTATTTTCATATCAAGACACACAGCTGTTACGTTTGGGTTCGCCCAATTTTCACCAGATCCCGATCAACGCGCCCAAGTGCCCGTTCGGCAACCACCAACGTGATGGACATATGCAGATGGAGCAACCCAAGGGGCGTGTTGCTTATGAACCAAACTCCTTGTCTGAAAACTCGCCCCGGGAAACGCCGGCCAATGGTTTTTGTAGCGCTGCGGTAACTGAAACTGGTGGAAAAGGCCGCATCCGTGCCGATAGCTTCGCCGACCACTATAGCCAAGCACGTCAGTTCTATCTTAGTCAGACAGCGTATGAGCAGGCACATATCGTCTCGGCCCTAGTGTTTGAGCTTTCCAAGGTAGAACATGTGCACGTGAGTAAAGCCATTGTCGGTCATTTGCGACATATCGAAGAAACCCTTGCTAAGAGGGTTGCCACGGGGTTAGCCCTCGACAAAATTCCCGACGCACCGGTGACTGCAATGCCTGTGAAGAAGATGGAGCTTTCACCCGCATTGCAAATTATCGGCAAGATGAAAGATACGCTCATGGGACGTACAATTGGTATCTTGATCACGGATGGCTCAGATGGGGCAGTAATCGATAATATTAAAAAGGCAGCGACAGATGCGGGTGCTACCGTGAAAATTGTCGCCCCTAAAGTGGGTGGCGTGAAGCTTGCCAATGGTTTAATATTGACTGCTGACGGACAACTAGCTGGTACCCCTTCTGTTTTATTCGATGCAGTCGCCGTTATCCTCTCCGATGAAGGTGTAAAGGAACTGTCGATGGAAAGCGCCGCGATTGATTTTGTACGAGATGCTTTCGGTCATCTAAAGGCAATCGCCGTCGATAAAGGCGGCCGAGCGCTTTTGACAATAGGGAATGTGGGACAAGATGTGGGCGTTGTGGATGCCAACAACAAAGACGCATTTATTTCTGCGGCAAAGACACGTCAATGGGACCGAGAAAAGTCAGTTAGAATATTGGCATAATCGTCAGTTCTTCGATGCATAAGTAAGGTGGATTTGCAAGGTCACGGCTCGCCTCCACCATCTAAATCCTGATTATGTATAAAGCTACGAACTTCATGGCTTTTTTGTTTTTTGTGGCGTACAGTTCGCTCTACCAGTCAAAACTTTTTCCATAAAGGCAGGATCGAGTAGCCGGGGCTTCACAGCTCGTGGATGGCTTTCCACCAAAGGCCAGCTGGTAGCAGCAGAGGCTACTGAAAAGGTCTGTATTCAAAAAATATAATTAGAAGGAAAGACCGCTGAAGCGCATAAATGCGTTCTAACGGTCTTTTCTTGTGCTGTTATACATTTTTAGTACCTCCGAAAAATGTCTGTATTTTAAAACAAGGTACCAGATTTGAAATGGCTTCTGCCATATAAATTCCCCATATGCCGGACAGGCGAGGCAATAGAAATGTCAGTGGAACTAGGATCATCGCCAGCAGCATGAATATGACAAAGGAACGGCTTATTTACTGTCCCGATCAACCGGGGTAGGAGCAATGGCGGGAAACAGAAGATTTTCAATATCTGCCTTTAAAATGCTCACAGCCGTTGTAATCTCGCCTTTTTCCAGATAGTCAACTAAAGCCAGGTGCAAATCCATGGTGACGCAATGTTTTTTCTGTACGAAAAAAATCGTCTGGATATTCAGAGCGTCTTCCAAGAGTTTATAGGCATAATGGTTGCCATAAATAGAAAACAATTTCAGATGAAACTGGCAGTTGTAGTGCCAGTGGGTCATGAAATCATTGGCCGGGCAGTTGATGTACTCCGCACAGATGGCTCGCAGTTCTTTGATCCAAGATTCATCGATATAGATACAATAACTTTCTAAAAAAGAAGATTCCATAGCAGAACGAAATTTAATGATTTCCAATAGTTGTCGTTGACTTGGCTGAAAAATTTTATATCCTTGTCTCGGGATGCTGGAGAGAATATAGGTTCCAGTCAGTTGGGTAAGTGCTTCCCGGATTGGTGCACGACTGACACTGTATTTTTCCATCAAAAATTTTTCAGTTAGGATGGTATCGATAGGATATACTCCATTGATAATATCAGAAAACAAAGCATCATAAACTTGATTCTTTAATGTATTACAGTTTTGTTTCTCCATAAAACTATCTCCTTATGTCATTTCCCAAACTAAAATTATATATTAAAAAAGAAGGATAATCAATATAAAATGAATAGAATTCCATAAATAACAGCTAAAGTCAACGATTCTGATCATATCACGAAATGATAAATAACGTTTTTAGTTGGCTTAAAGTGCAATAATTGTACAATATATCTAATATAAACCAATAATGCTATATGAATATGTTAAATTTATTGATTATTACACTTAGTCGTGATATGATCAGAGTGCTTAAATAAGTATTGGATTATATAGTAAATGACGGTAATTATCAACGTTAATAGCAGAGGTGTGATATGTTCTCGTGGTCATATTATAAGGAAAAGAGGAGAAAAAGTATGATTGATAACAAAATTACTATTAAAGGTGACTCCGTAGTAGACATTCAGAGAGGTGCAATCGGACATCGTGCAGTCTGGACCGGTTTAACATATACCAAGGCCAGAGAAGCGGGAAAGGCGGAAGAAATCGAAAAAATCATCCGTGAAGCAATTGTAGAAACCGGTAAGATACAGGGGGCTGAAATCAAATCCCAATGTCAGGATTCGGAAAACGTTAAATGTTTTGCAGAGGCCTTCCTAACTCCAAATGTTATGAAGACTTTTGAAATTGAATTCAAGACCGAAACTGAAGATCGGGTAGATATGGATTTCCATCACTGCCCACTGCTAAAAGCATGGCAGGATTTAGGTTTTGATGATGCAACCTGCGAGAAATTATGCGACATGGCTATGGATGGTGACCGAAGCATTGCCAAGGCCATGGGATTTGAATTCCACTTAGGAGATACCATTGCTCACGGATACAAGACCTGTCAGATATCCTATTTTAAAGCAGGTAAATGATCAAGCATTGCCAAGTTTAGCTCTGATCTAATTCTGAACAATAAAGTGACATTATAAAGGAACATTGGGGCGACGTATTCTGTCCCGAGCCTAATTTAATCATACAAGGAGAAAGTTGCAATGGATAAGATTCAATACGATAATTATATTAAGATATTAAAAGGAGAACTGATTCTGGCTATGGGATGCACGGAACCGATTGCCATTGCGTTTACAGCCGCAAAGGCAAGAGAAGTTCTTGGGCAGATGCCGGATCGGATGATTATCCGCTGCAGTGGTAATATTATTAAAAATGTGAAGGGTGTTGTCGTACCTAATTCCGGTGGCCAAAAAGGCGTGGAAGTGGCAGCTATCTTAGGCGTTGTTGCAGGGAAAGCAGACCTGGAACTTCAGGTCATCAGCCAAGTAAAACAGGAAGATATCGATAAGACGAGAACGTTATGTAGCCAGGAAATCTGCAGATCTGAGCTGGAGGAGGGAGAAGAAAATCTTTTCATCCGTGCAGAATTGACCGCCGGACAGGAAACGGCAGCTGTGGAAGTCAGAATCAAGCACAACCACATTGCCAAAATTGAAAAAAATGGTCAGGTGGTATTTGAGCAGCCGGATATTGCAACGCAAGAGTCTGGGGATAAATCAAAGCTCAATATCAAGGACATCCTCCAGTTTGCTAATGAAGTAAACTTGGATGATGTAAGAGAAATCATCAGCAGACAAATTAAGTACAATTCTGCCATATCCGAAGAAGGCCTGACCCATAAATGGAGTGCTCAGGTAGGACTGACTCTCCTGAAATCCGGCAGTAATGATGTGCGGACCAGGGCAAGAGCTGCTGCGGCAGCAGGCTCCGATGCGAGAATGAATGGCTGTGCCCTTCCGGTAGTCATCAACTCAGGAAGCGGTAACCAGGGGATCACCTGTACCATGCCGGTAGTCGTTTATGCTGAAGAGATGGGAGCGGATGAGGATGTCCTGTACAGGGCTCTTGTCCTGTCCAACCTTTTGTCCATGCATCAGAAGCGTTATATTGGAAATCTATCGGCTTACTGTGGAGCCGTATCCGCCGGGGCAGCTGCAGCTTGCGGCATTGCCTATTTGAATGGTGCTGATTATGATGTCATTGGAAAGACCATCATCAATGCTCTGGGTAATGTAGGCGGCATTGTGTGCGATGGGGCCAAGGCTTCCTGTGCGGCAAAGATTTCCAGTGCAGTAGATGCGGGCATCATGGGTTATGAAATGGCAAAACGCGATCTGGTTTTTCCCTTCGGCGAAGGAATTGTGGGAAACAATTATGAAAAGACAATCCAAAACATCGGTCGTATGGGCCGTGAGGGCATGAAATCCACAGATGTGGAAATTCTTAATATTATGATAGGAAAGTAATTCCCAAATCATGACTACCGGCTTGGCCGGTAGTTTGCTCAGTGGCTATAAGCCTCTGCTCCCAGCATGCTGCTAAATAGACTCTGAAAAATCCGCATCCAGCATTGCGGCTTCGGAGATTTAGCATCTGGGAGTGTTGGTATACCCATATAAAGAATTTAGATTTTAATAAAACTTTTATCATCAATCTGTAAAGACAGGAGTATTGAAAACTTAATTTTTAGAATTATTAATAAAATATTACTGGAATCCTTGCACTAACTAACTTAAAAATAAGGAGTGGTAAAAATGGAAAAAGAATCAATTAGTTTAAAAAAAGTAGTACTTCTTGCGGGCGCATTGTGTGCGTATTGGATTGGATCTGGATTCGCAACAGGACAAGAGATTTTACAATTTTTCACAACAAGTGGAACAAATGGTATTATAGCAGCATTGATTTTTCTAGTTTTAATGAGTTGCCTTACGTACATTTTATATGGAATAGGGCAAAAAAAGAAATTTGATAATCCATATGATGTTTTTGAGTATTATTGTGGCAAAGTTTTAGGTCAAGTTTACGTATGGTATAGTGTTTTATTAGTGTACTGTATATTTGTAGTTATGCTCGCAGGCGGAGGTGCAACAATTCATCAGTATTATGGAATACCAACATATATAGGTACTGGTGTTATAGCTCTTCTTGCATTGGGTACAGCAGTGTTAGGAATACAAAAGGTTATCGACATAATAGGTGTTATAGGGCCTATTAAAATTGTATTTGTGGCAATAGTAGGTATTGCTGGGATCATTACTCTTTTTGGGCAACCGACTTTATTATCGGAAGCCAGCACGCTTATGCCAACGTTAGGGTTTAAATCCGCTTCTTCGAATTGGGCATGGTCAGGAGCGCTATATGCCTTTCTTGCTCTTATGGTTAGTATACCATTTCAGGTTGATTGTGGAGCGTCTGCAGGAAGTGTAAAAGAAGCAAGAATTGCAGGTTTTGCTGGAACGGTTGCTTTTACTATTGCAATTATTTTGCTTGTAATAGGTGAACTTGTTTATTATGAATTGATTATAGGCCAACAAGTTCCGACATTAGCCATTGCTAATCACATATCTCCTATCTTAGGATTGACTTTCTCAGTGCTAATAGTGATAAGTATCTACTCAGCAGTGGCTTCATTTCTTTTAATGGTTGTTAGAAAGTTTGCGGCTGACAAAACTAAAAAGTTTTATATCATTGCAACAGTACTAACTGCTATCGGTATGTTCTTTGGCGGGGTACTTCCTTTTGATAAATTGATAAATATTTTATATCCTTTGGCAGGATATTCAGCTATTGTTTTCGCAGGCTTTATGTTTTATAAAGAATTAAGAGAAAAGAATGGGAAAACTAATGTTGAAAAAGAAAATAATGAAGTAAAACCTACTGTTTAATAGAAAGCCAGTGATAATTTGTTGAACAGACGAAAATGAGGGATTAAGAGATTAAGCCCTCATTTTCGTCTGTTCAATAACCTGCTTGATTTTTTCAGGTGGGTTCTATTTTTAATGACCAGAACTAAAAGGAGAAATAAGGGGACAGGGATGTTGTTTTCACAAAGAAGAGGTGCTACAATTTTCCTAGAGGTGAAGGTTGTAGCAAAAATATATATATTTCTTGGAATTAGAATGCTAGAGGAGTGGATAATATGTTTGGAAGACAATTATTTTGCGTAATCCTATTTATTTGTCTATTTTCCATCGGTTTCCGCACATGTTCAGCATACCATGCACAAAAGGTTGCTGTATTGCCTGTATTTCACAGTGGAAATATCTCTATAAATAAGGACGTAGAGAAAATTATTGCAGAAGCTCTAGTCAATAAATTTCACATGCCCCTGTCCAAGGTAGTAACCTTTTTTGAAATTATCCCTGAGGCAGAAGTCCTTGCGGCATTACCCGCCCAGTTTGAGGACCAAAGAAAAAGCAAGTTTGAAAATAATCTGCTTGTAGAGGTTGCGGATAAGCTGAATGCCGATATAGTAATTGCTGCTGAAATAACATCTTACCGGTCGGATTTGAGAATGAATTGGGAAGGTGACCGGATACAAGAAACTGACCTAGCAATACGAATAATAAATTACCATCGTCCATCGGGGACCTTTACGGATCGACAGGATCATCAGTTTTATTTGGGCGATGATATACAATGGGGGCAACCGGAATATATCGCTGACCATATGATATATAATCTACTAAATAAGATACCGGATTATCGATAATCTAGCATTGAGTCATAAAGAATTGGAGCTCACAACCTATGAGAAGATACAAAAAAGTTTATTTAGAAATAACAAATGTATGCAATTTAAAATGTGATTTTTGCCCTGAAACTAAGAGGAAAGCTGAATTTATGTCAGAGGTTACATTTGAACAAATTCTAGATCAAATCAAGCCTTTTACGGATTATATATACTTACATGTAAAGGGAGAACCTTTATTACATCCTAAATTAGGGAGTCTTCTAGATATAAGTTATGAAAAGGGTTTTAAAGTAAACATTACAACAAATGGTACTTTAATAGATAAAGTAGCGGATACTTTAATTAAAAAACCTGGGGTGAGGCAAATAAATTTTTCACTTCATAGCTTTGATGAAAATCAGCAGGAACTATCTAAAGATAAGTATATTGACAGTATTCTTAATTTTTCTAGTAGAGCAATCGTAGAGTCACGCATAATTATATCCTTAAGGTTGTGGAATTTAGATGAAGCTTTATTAACAGAGGATCAAAGAAAAAGAAATTTAGATATTATTCATAAAATTGAAGAAAGCTTTAAGCTGCTTTATAAAATACAGGGTAATTTATCTGAAACGAAAGCATTGAAAATAGGGGATAGAATCTATTTGAATCAAGATTATGAATTTAAATGGCCTGCTTTAAAGGAAGAAGAGGACTTTAATAAAGGATCTTGCTTTGGCTTACGAAATCAAGTTGCTATCTTAGTTAATGGTACAGTAGTACCTTGTTGCCTTGATGGAGAAGGGATAATTAATTTAGGCAATATTCATGAATGCAATTTTGCTGATATTATAAGTGGAAAAAGAGCAGAAAATATAAGACTTGGTTTTTGCAATAATAATGTAGTAGAAGAACTTTGCAGAAAATGCGGATATAGAAAAAGATTTAACAAATAGTTTTGATTAACCATTTATGCCCACATTTATTCGTTAATTAACACCCGTGATAGCAGAGAAGATCGCTTTAGAATGGCAGAAGTAGGTGAAAAGATAAGATTATACGAGGAGCGATATTATGGATGTTATAAAAATAACCGATATTCCAGGCATCAAACTAGGTAATGCACAGGATATAGAAGCGGCTACTGGTTGTACCGTACTTATCTGTGAGGACGGCGCAGTAGCTGGTGTGGATGTACGTGGTGGGGCACCGGGTACTCGAGAAACAGATTTGCTAAAGCCTGAAAATTATGTGGATAAAATTCATGCTGTGATGCTGGCTGGTGGTAGTGCGTTTGGACTGGATGCAGCGGCTGGCGTGATGCAATATCTTGAAGAAAAAGGTATAGGTTTTGATGTTGGTGTGACTAAAGTACCGATTGTGACTGGGGCAGTTTTATTTGATTTAACTTGTGGCAATCATCGTAGAAGGCCCGATAAGGTGATGGGATACAACGCTTGCATGGCGGCAGAAAATAGCGAATTTTCTGAAGGGTCAGTGGGGACGGGAACTGGTGCAACAGTAGGAAAATTCCACGGGATAGAGCATGCGATGAAGGGTGGATTGGGTACATATTGTATACAAGTTGCTAACATGATGGTTGGTGCGGTGGTGGCGGTGAATTGTTTTGGGGATGTAATAGATCCTAGTAATGGCAAGATTTTAGCTGGTGCTTATCAGGAAGAACCATTTGCTTTTTTGGATTGTGAGGAGGGCATGATTAGGCAACATGACAAGATTACGAACGCCTTTACAGGTAATACCACAATAGGTATCATTATTACCAATGTGGAAATGACCAAAGCACAGGCTACTAAGGTAGCGTCGATGGCTCATGATGGCTATGCTCGTACCATGCGCCCAGCTCATACTATGTTTGATGGTGATACTATTTTTGCGTTGTCAGTGGGCAGTGTCAAGGCTGATATTAATGTAGTTGGACTACTAGCAACGCGAGTCATGGAACAGGCAGTACTGTGTGCTGTTAAGCAAGCTACTACGTTAGGTGGGTACAAGGCATATCAAGATGTTAATAGATAATTATTTAAGCAACGGCAAAAAGGCCTGCGAAGTACATGACTTTGTAGGCTTTTTTCGTTATTTCTATAAAGAATAAGTGATACTATCTTTTGATGAGATGTCTTTGGGTTTCATTGCTGCCTCAGGAGTATTTGAATAAATTCTTCAGCGGGGAGGGGTTTGCTGTATAAGTAACCTTGATATTCATCGCATCCTTGCTCATTTAACAAAGCCAGTTGTTCTTCTGTTTCGACTCCCTCGGCGATTACGCCGAGTCCCAAATTTGGTGCCATGGTAATAATGGTGCTTATCAACAATCTTGTTTTACTATTTTCTTTAGTGGCTTTCTGGATAAAACTTTTGTCGATTTTCAATGTATCTACCGCATATTGAACAATTTTGTGGAGAGAAGAGTAACCTGTACCAAAATCATCAATGGCAATTTTGATACCCATATTACGGAGTTCTTGGAGTAGGGATTGGAGGAATAGTTCATTTTCGATAGCGGCACTTTCAATATAAAAATGGTAGTCGTTATAAATGAAAACAGGTTCTAGTATAGTCTGAATCGTTCTTGCCACTTCTTCAGCTTTTTGAATGGTAGCATTAGTTAACAATACCATAAATTCATCGCCTCCCATGCGGGCAATGAATTGCTCAGGGAGAGCCTTTTGTAGACGTGAACTAATACCCTGTAGTAAACTGTCGCCTGCAGCGTGCCCCCAGGTATTATTAATAAATTTGAAGCGGTCAATATCAAGAAAGATAAGGGCTAAATTTTCTTGATTGCTTAAGGCAGATTCAATTGTTGGGTAACATGTTCATGAAAGAGGGTGCGGTTGGGTAGTGTTGTTAGACTATCATAATAAGCTAATTTATGAATTCGTTCTTTTGCTTGCAGGATTTTTTGATGAGAGGCGTAGGCTTCAAGACTATGCTGAATAATCTTTTTTAGAAAATCTGGGGTAAGTTTATTTTTCTTTCACTTGGCCGAAAAATTTTAAAAAATAATCAAATAGTAATACCGAGGACTGTTTTTTATGACGTATACATAAAAGTGGATTTGTACGAAAAAAATTATAGAATAAGAAAGAGCTATTTGTCTTATTATGACAAATAGCTCTTTTAGTTTAAGATTGATTATAGTGCATTCTTTCAGCAGTTTTACCAATAGATATATCAAATTTACTGTTCCAATATATCGACAACCTCTTTCAGTATCTTTCTAATTGGAATCTTCTGAGGGCAGATTTCTTCACATTTGCCGCAATTAACGCAATTGGAGGCTTTCTCGGTAGATCCCATAAACCCGTAGCCCATTTTAGCCGCGGTTATGTTGTTGAACATGTAGGCATTGTTAAAGCTCGCAAAGCAAGTAGGGATATCCACACCTGCTGGGCAGGGCATGCAATACTCACAGGCAGTACAGTTGACTTTAATTTTTTCTGTGTAGAGGCTCTTCACAGTTTGTATCAAGGCTTTTTCCTTTTCAGTCAAGGATAAGGCTTGACCTTGGCTGGCAATACAAAGGTTTTCTTTCACCTGTTCCATGTTGCTCATACCGCTTAGGACGATGCCAATGCTGGGGTCGTCCCACAAAAAGCGCAGGGCCCATTCCGCCGGACTGCGTTTTACATCAGCTTGATCCCAGACTGCCTGCACATCGGTGGGAATGCCTTCAGCTAATCGACCGCCTCGCAGGGGCTCCATAATAATAACGCCTAGGCCGTGGTTTACAGCGTAGTCCAGACCCTGCCTTCCGGCTTGGAATGTTTCGTCAACGTAGTTGTATTGGATTTGGCAAAAAGTCCAATGCCAGGAATCCACAATCTCTTTAAATACATCAACATTATCATGAAAAGAAAAACCAGCATATTTGATGCGTCCATCGGTAATAGCGCTATCTAAAAATTGCCCAATACCAAGCTGCTTCAAATGACTCCAGCGGGTCCGGTCGAGAGCATGTACTAAATAAAAATCAATATGATCGGTCTGCAATCTTTCCAATTGTTCATTCAAATAGTTGTCCATATCATCTCTCGTCTGAATCAGCCAACTTGGAAGCTTAGTGGCCAAAGAGACCTTTTCTCGATAGCCGTCCTGTAAAGCTCTACCAACAAAAGGCTCGCTCATACCCCCATGATAGGGATAGGCGGTATCTATATAGTTAATCCCTTGATTAATGCCATGGCGAATCATGGTTATAGCTTCCACCTCATTAATCTGACTCGTATCCTGATTCAATATCGGTAATCGCATACAACCAAAGCCCAGAATCGAAATTTCTTTATCTGTATTGCAAAACTTCTTATATAACATATAAACACTCCTCATTTTCCACAAGTATCTATGTACACTCTAATTAACATTAAAACATAAAACACTTGCAAAGTCACGGATCACTCTATCATACAAACCAGACAATGAAGAAAAACAAGTAAACAAGGTTGTCGAGGAACTAATTAACAATTTTTGCAGGATTTTTCTAGTTTTGTAGTCAATATAGATGTTATCTTTAAATTGGTGTTAAGTAGTCGATGAAGGAGGAAGTACAACTATGTATCGCATGGAACGAGATTTTTTAGGAGAAAAAGCGATTCCTAACCAGTCTTATTACGGAATTCACACCCTGCGCGCCGCTGAAAATTTTTCTGTTTCCCGGCAGAAGGTGCACCCTGAACTGATCAAGGCTTTGGCGGTGGTTAAACAGGCAGCTGCCGAAAGTAACATGTCCATAGGATTGTTGGATACCAATATTGGTAGTGCCATCTTTCAGGCGGCGGGAGAAATTGCGGACGGAAAATTTATTGAGGCTTTTATTGTAGATGCTTTTCAGGGCGGGGCAGGAACTTCGACGAATATGAATATGAATGAAGTCATAGCGAATCGAGGGATAGAACTTCTAGGAGGAAACAAAGGGGACTATCATCTGGTACACCCTCTTGATCATGTCAATATGTCTCAATCAACTAATGATGTTTATCCTACAGCACTACGGATGGCTGCTATTCGTTTACTGTTGCCTCTCTCAGAAGCCTGCGCTACACTACAGGGCGCTCTGCAAGACAAAGAAGCGGAATTTAGCGGTGTGCTAAAACTAGGACGGACCCAAATGCAAGACGCCGTGCCAGTGACGTTAGGACAGGAATTTTCAGCATGGGCGCAGGCTATCAGCCGTGATCGTTGGCGACTGTATAAGGTAGAGGAGCGACTACGCAGAGTTAATTTGGGAGGAACAGCAGTCGGAACGGGGATTAATGCTCCTAGGAAATATACATATACTGTTATTGAACGGCTGAGAAGCTTAAGTGGCTTGGGGCTAGCTCGCGATGAGAATAGTATTGATGGCACTCAAAATGCTGATGTATTTGTCGAAGTATCGGGAATGCTCAAGGCCTGCGCCGTAACCATGGTGAAAATCAGCAGTGATGTACGGCTGTTATCCTCAGGACCTTTTGGAGAAATACGTCTGCCACAGCTGCAGGCTGGTTCTTCCATTATGCCAGGCAAAGTTAACCCTGTTATGACTGAAATGGTTACACAGGTGGCTTACCAGGTAATCGCTAGTGACTTGGCTATTACTTTGGCTGTGCAAAGCGGGCAGTTAGAATTGAATGCTTTTTATCCCTTAATCACGGCTAATCTGCTACCGGCCATGGAGTCAATGGCCAAGGCACTACGTTTATTTGCGGAGAAATGTATTGTAGAAATCCAGGCTATGCCAGAAGTATGCTTAAAGCATTTGAAAAATAGTACAGCCCTTGCCACAGTACTCGCGCCCCTTATTGGCTATGAACAGGCGGCGATACTCGCCAAGAAAGCATTAGACAGCGGACGCCCTGTGATGGATCTATTGCTAGAGGAAAAAGTGTTTACCCAGGAGGAGATTGGGCGGCTATTGGAGGCCCAGCAATTAACCCGAGCTGGAGTGCTAGGGCGGGATATAAAATGGCAGAGGGGAAATAAGGATGAATAATACAACGCGAGGTAATCGGTTACATATCGCTTTATTTGGACGACGCAATGCAGGGAAATCCAGCTTGATTAATGCTCTGACCAATCAGCAAGTGGCGATTGTTTCCGAGATTGCAGGGACAACTACTGACCCTGTATATAAGTCTATGGAAATCTTGCCATTAGGACCGGTGGTGATGATTGACACTGCTGGCTTGGATGATACAGGTGAATTGGGAGAAATGCGTATTAAAAAGTCTCTGGAAGTACTAGCGAAGACGGATTTGGCTCTCTTAGTAATGGATTCCCAAACAGGAACAGGACAATTGGAACAAGAGGTTGCTCGGCTATGCCTCGAAAAAGACATTCCTGCGATTGGAGTTATTAATAAAATTGATAAATTTCCTATAGATTCATTAAAACTGGAAAAGTTTAAACAGCAGCTCGGCATAAAAAATCTAGTGACAGTCAGTGCTCTTACTAAAGCAGGCATCAGCGATTTGAAGATCGCCTTGGTGAAAACGGCACCGGTGTGCTTTGATAATCTGACTATTGTTGGTGATTTGATTGGCCCAGGTGATACGGCAGTGCTGGTAACTCCTATTGATTTAGCAGCTCCCAAAGGACGGCTGATTTTGCCCCAGGTACAAGTCATTCGTGATATTTTGGACTGTGATGCCATGGCTTATGTGGTAAAAGAGCGGGAGTTAAAAGCATGTATTGCCAATATGAAGCAAAAACCCCGAATTGTGATCACCGATTCTCAAGCCTTTCTGAAGGCAGATGCGGATACACCTTCTGATGTTTTATTGACATCATTCTCTATTTTGTTTGCCCGTTATAAAGGAAATCTGGAAGTATTAGTAGAGGGAGCAAAGACCCTCTTAGCATTGCAGCCTGGTGATAAAGTTCTGATGAGTGAAGGTTGTACTCACCATCGGGTGGAAGACGATATTGGCACTGTTAAACTGCCTCGATGGATTCGTCAATTTGTCGGGGGCGAAGTGCAATTTGAATGGTCTAGCGGGATGACATTGCCTGATGATTTATCGAAGTTTAAGCTGGTGGTGCATTGCGGAGCCTGTATGCTCAATAGGCGGGAAATGCTGGCGCGTATTGTGCAGGCCCAGGAACAAGGGGTAGCTATTGTAAATTACGGAGTGGCGATTGCGGCACTGCAAGGTATATTGCTAAGAGCCTTGTCCCCCTTTCCTTTATTGGTAGAGATGTTGGATAACGATGTAGAGTGCAATCAGAAAGGATGATATTTTCTTAATCTCAAGTAAGAACGACTAAGGTTTGTGTCTGCGTCTGAAGACTTGGTACAAGCTAAGTCTTTTCTTATCGATTAGATCAGGTACTAGTTTGGCGGATAATTTCACTTCAGGCGCGATACCTTCGGCAAATAAGGTTACCCCGACTTCTTCACCAAAGCTTCTAGCTGATTTTTTCTCAAGACGTGCGTTGCCCACCAGTAGGCTAACAAAGACACCTACAATAGATATTAACATTGACACCCAAAAGACGATTTGCAGGGAATCTGCCAGTGCATTTTTTAGAGGTGGAAGTACTATCTGTTGAAGATCTGCTGGTATTGCCACGAGGGCAGTCGGGCTTAATAGTACGTTGAAAAACACGTGAGGATCAGAACGGGCATTTTCAAGCATTGCTGCAAACGGTCCTGAAGTCAAGTTTGGAACGTTGTATATAATAGAAAAGAAATCGCGTTCCATGATGTTCTTTGAGTAGCCATTGAAGATTGCCCCTAGTATAGTCATACCAAGAGTGCCTCCGATGCTGCGGAAAAACTGGGTTGCAGAGGTTGCTACTCCACGTTGCTCGGCACCAAAAGCACTTTGTACGGCAAGTGTAACGATTGGCATAATAACTCCCATCCCGCTTCCAAGTGCAACAAGATAGAAAATTGCAGTAAGCTGTGTAGTATGAGCCGTCATTGTACTTAGCAGGTAAAACCCTACTGCCATGAGTGTCATACCAACTAAGTACATAGAACGAAAAGTGACTTTCAGTGCGATACGTCCCGCAATGATGCTTGTCAGTATTAGGGAGAGCATCATCGGTAGCATGGTATTTCCAGAACTTGTAGCGCTTGCACCAATGACTCCTTGTAGGAAGAGGGGTAAAAACATGAGGGAACCAAACATTCCCAGGCCCATGAGAAAGCCAATGATATTTGTAACAGCAAAAAGCCTATTTTTAAATAAATCTAGACTGAGTACCGGATCAATCGCTCTTTTTTCCACTGGAATAAAGATAAGCCAAGAGATCAGTGAAATCCCTAGCAAGCCCATAACTTGCCATGAGACCCACGAATAATCAGTACCTCCAAGATTAAGCCCTAAGAGTAAACTAACAGTCCCGGTAATGAGAGTGATAATTCCTGGGTAATCGATAACTACCTTATCTGTCCGTTTTTTCTCACCTCGCAGACCAAGATAAATAGCCAATGTGGCAAGAATCCCTATTGGCAAATTAATATAGAAAACCCACTTCCAAGAAGAGAAATCAACGATCCAACCTCCGATGGTCGGTCCAATGACAGATGACAGACCAAATAGGGCGCCCATCAAACCCTGCCATTTGCCACGCTCCTCGGGAGGAAAGATGTCACCAACAATGGTCATTGCCAACGGCGTCATGATCCCTGCGCCAAGGCCTTGTAGCGCCCGGTAAATAATTAACTGTACCATAGTTGTACTAGTACCACAGAGGGCAGAACCAATCATGAATACCAGTAGGCCTGTAATGTAAATTATCCGCCGACCGTATACGTCAGCCAGCTTACCGGCGATAGGAACAACCGTTGTTGAGGTAAGCATGTATGCAGTGGTTACCCATGTCATGATGCTTAGTCCGCCGAGTTCGCCAATAATCCTTGGCATAGCGGTTCCTACCACCGTTTGATCAAGTGAAGAAAAAAATAAGGCTAGAAATAAGCCTATCAGTAATATGTTGCGCTGATATTTTGCTTGCATGTGTTCTCCCTTCATGATTTGTGAGCTGGCTTTGAAAGTCACGCTATTGATATTGTGTCCATATTAGGGGGAAATAGACGATGATAATACAAGGGTCTAATTTGAGTTAAAAGTTTTCAAGCTATATTGTGCATTTATCTTTCAAAAATTAGTTACATTAAAAAAATAAATATTGGGGAGATTTATAACCGTCCCATTATCCAAGAAAATTAATACTAATTAATAATTGACAATAAGCGTGTTGTTAAATATAATTAGAACGAACGTTCAGTCGAGCTCCATCGTGCTCTGTAGTAATCTGCAATTCAAATATATTTTACTCATAAAATGGATGTCTTGATCACTTTTGTGCCTTGAGCACAGCGAAAGGAATGATAGCTATTATGTTTGAGAAGTACAATAAAGTGCAAAGGGCTGTTCTGGAAACTACTCTTGAGCTTATTAGTGAAAAAGACTTGCAAGCCACTTCGATGGCCTTAATTTCCCAAAGATCAGGTGTATCGACAGGAAGTATTTATCATTATTTCCAGAGTAAAGAAGATATTATTAATGAGCTTTATAAGGGGATTGTCAAATTCAATGGAGAGGTAGTACTAAAAGATTTTTACATTAGAGAATCGATTCAGGAACGCTTTAAACGAATTTGGGAAAATGTCATTCGGTTTAATATGAATTATCCAAAAGGGTTTCAGTTTATTGAACAATATTCATTTTCTCCATATATTGATGAGGCAGCAAAGCAAGAAGCATGTAAGGGAGGATGGTGCGGGCCCTTATCGAAGCTCTATGCAGAGGCAATTGAGCAACAACTATTTATTGAACTAGAACCTAGATTGATGGTACAAATGCATTTTGGTTCTGTGGTTTATTTAACAAAGGCATATTTTCAGAAAAATATTGACTTAACGAATGAAATAATTCAAACAGTGATTCATTCTTGTTGGAACGCAGTTAGCAAACATAATTGTACCTGCAAGTTGAGTGATAATTCTTATTGTTGACAATGGAAAATAGCGCACTAAATACTAGTATTGTCGCAAGGGTAGTCAGGCTTGGTAATACATAAAAAAAATAATACTCAGGTGGGAGGATTTGTAATGAGTTTGGCGAATAATGCTAAATGACTTATGAGTCAACTATAAAAGGAAGTGGTTGGAATTGAAATTAAAATGGGGCATGATCCTACCTTGGATAAGGTAGTTTCATAGATGTATTGGTGGTTCTAGGTCATTTAGTAGGATCAACATGAAGGAGGTAAATCAATTGGTTCATATAAGTTCAAAGGCAAGATGGCATTATTTTTTAGTACTCACCTTTTTAATAACCATGGTCGTTATGAGTGGGTGCAGTAAGCAAGGGGCAAAAGCGCCTCAGCAGGCTGTAGAAGTTAAGGCGATGCAAGTGGTGCAGAAAGATACTCCCCTTTCATATGAGTTTGTTGGGGCAGTAGAGGCCAAGAATGAAGTCCAAATTAGGGCGAAAGTTTCAGGCAATATTGTGGCCAAGATGGTCACAGGGGGGGCTACGGTTTCTGAAGGGCAGCCCCTGTTTCGCATTGATAGTCGTCAATATAACTCCGCATTACTGACAAATCAGGCGACAGCAGCACAGTCAGAAGCCCTACTGGCCAATGCACGCAAGGATGTTGGCAGATACAATCAGCTTGCATCACAAGGCGCAATAGCGCAGCAGACCTTAGATAATGCAGTGGCCGTAGAACAGCAAAATGCTGCGGCAGCCAATGCTAATTGGGCTAAGGTGCAGCAGGCACAGGAAGATATGGAGGATACAGTCATTTCGTCGCCGCTCAATGGCAAAATTGATATTAATGATTTAAGTGTAGGTAGCTTTGTATCGGCTGGATCAACAATTATGGCTACGATTTCTTCCGTTGACCCAGTGATGGTAAAGTTTAGTATGAGTGAAAATGAGTATTTACAGTTTGCTAAGAAGAATCAAGGTGCGTCTCCCACAGAGTGGGGACGAGATTTGAAGCTAATTCTCAGTGATGGTTCCACATATCCAATCACTGGACAGATAGAACAGGTCGATAAGGGTTTAACGACTGGCACAGGTACACTTAGCTTTAAAGCATCTTTTGCCAATCCGAGCAACCTTCTTGTGCCTGGCATGTTTGCTCGCATTAGCGTACAAAGTGAAGTGCGCTCAGGTGCTCTCTTAATTCCACAAAGAGCTGTGCAACAAATGTTGGATAAAACTCTCGTCACCGTTGTGGGAGAGGGTGACAAAGCAGAAACACGGGCCGTTAAAATGGGTACGAGAGTGGGTAATATGTGGGTGGTAGAGGAAGGTTTGACAGAAAATGACCGTGTTGTTGTAGAAGGCTTTTTGAAGACTCCGCCAGGAACACCGGTAACGGTAATAATGATTGGCCCGGATGATTTACAAACTCCGGCGAAGCAATAGGAGGTAATCTGGTGGCTAAGTTTTTTATTGAGCGTCCCATTTTTGCGATCGTATTATCCATCGTTATTACTTTAGTTGGTTTAATTTCAGCATTCAATTTGCCGATCGCCCAATATCCGCAAATTACACCACCACAAGTGAGTGTAAGTGGTAGCTATACAGGAGCAAATGCTGAGGTTGTGGAACAGACGATGGCCCAATTAATTGAACTACAGGTCAATGGGACAGAAGATATGGTTTCGATGCAGTCGACTAGTTCAGATTCAGGTTCTTACTCTTTGACGGCAAAGTTTGATTTGAGTAAGAATGCTGATATGGCAACAGTACAAACCCAAAATAGGGTAGCCCAGGCCAATGCGTCTCTTCCGGCAGAAGTTACCACGGCGGGTCTTACGACTCGTAAGGTTTCACCAGATAATTCACTGATTTTCACTATCTGGTCGCCCAAAGGAAGCTATGATCGTACCTTTTTAAAGAATTATGGCAGTATTTACCTTGTCGAAGATTTGAAAAGAATCAAGGGCGTAGGTAATATCATGGAATATGGTGCCGATTATGGCATGAGAATCTGGTTACAACCTGATAAAATGGCTCAATTAGGACTTACGGGCAGTGACATCTCGACTGCTATTAGCACACAAAACGTGCAGGCTCCAGCAGGAACCATTGGTCAAAGACCATCGGCTGACCAGCAAGAGTTTCAATATTCCGCACGGGTACAAGGTCGTTTGACCGAGCCCAAGGAATTTGAAAATATTATTATTAGTTCTACAAATAATAACTTTATTCGGTTAAAGGATGTAGCCAAGGTTGAGATGGGAGGCAAAGATTATGGCTTCCAGTCTTTTCTTAATGGTCAGCAAGCAGTCGCTTTTGCTGTTCAGCTTACGACTGATGCGAACGCATTAGAAACAATTACTAAGGTGCAGGAAGCCTTGGAAGCAGCATCGAAAAAATTCCCATCCGATGTTGCTTATTATTCAGTCGTTGATAATACGAAATTTGTACGAGAATCCATGAAAGAAGTTGCCAAAACTTTTGCAGAAGCACTGCTACTCGTGCTATTAGTCGTATTTCTGTTTTTGCAAAGTTGGCGTGCGACACTCATTCCCATGCTCGCGATTCCAGTTTCTTTAATTGGGACTTTTGGTGCGTTTATGGTGATGGGGTTCTCGATTAATACTCTAACTCTTTTTGCCATGGTGTTGGCAATCGGACTTGTAGTAGATGATGCGATCATTGTCATTGAAGCAGTGGAACATCATATGCGCTATAATGGTCTCAGCCCCAAAGAAGCAACTAAATTGGCCATGAGTGAAGTGTCTGGTCCAGTTGTTGCTATCGCCTTTGTACTGGCATCTGTATTTATTCCGGTTGCTTTTTTTGGCGGAACAACAGGTGTTTTATACAAACAGTTTGCCTTAACGATTGCAGTATCGATGGCATTGTCGGCCATCGTGGCTTTATCGTTAACGCCAGCTCTTTGTGCGTTGGTACTTAAGCCTCATGATCCTAATGCCCATTCAGGTATGTTAGAAAAGTTTTTTAATAAATTTAATGATGTGTTTGAGGCAACGATAGAAGGATATGGCAGAAATTTGGCAAAGTTTATTAAAAGGTCGGCTTTAGGTATTGTATTCTTGGTGTTACTATTACTAGTAACGGGTAAGCTATTTCAGCTCGTGCCATCTTCCTTCGTTCCTAGTGAGGATCAAGGGTACTTTATCTCAAGTATTAGCTTACCAGAGGCGGCAAGTGCCAATCGTACAGTTACTGTAGCTAATAAAATAGCGGAAGATATGCGTGCTCAGCCAGGTGTAACGGATACTATTGTAGTTCAAGGTTATGATATTTTAGCTGGTGCTGCTAAAGCAAATTCTGCGATTATTTTCACAAAGCTTGCCGCGTGGGATGAGCGAACTGCGCCAGGTTTGGGAGTTCAAGAGCAAGTTATGAAAGTTCTGATGAATGGTGCCCATGTTCCCGAGGCCAAAGTGGTTTCTTTTAATGCACCGTCATTGCCGGGTATTGGTACTGTAGGTGGCTTTACCTTAATGATAGAAGATAAAGGTGGCAATTCCATTGAAGAAATAGATAGAGTCTCTAAGGCATTTATGGCTGCTGCTCGTCAACGCCCAGAAATTGGCATGATTTACTCTACTTTTGGTATTGACACTCCAGGTTATCGTTTTGATGTAGATCGGGAAAAAACAGAGCAGTTAGGCATTCCAGTGAAAGATGTATTTACTGCATTACAGACTTTTCTTGGTGGCATGCAGGTAAATGATTTTAACCGTTTTGGTAGAACCTATAAAGTAGTCATGCAGGCGGAAGAAAGGTTCCGTAATGATGTAAACGATACTCGTTTCTTCTTTGTTCGTAGTTCTTCTGGAGTCATGGTACCCTTGAATACCTTATTAAAGCCACAAGCGATTACGGCCCCGCCTATAATTAAACGATTTAATGGATATAGATCCATTCAGGTAGGTGGTAACCCAACGCTAGGGTATAGTTCAGGGCAAGCCTTAACAGCTCTAGAAGAAGTGGCAACGCAGACGTTGCCGAGTGGCTTTAGTTATGAATGGGCCGATCAGAGTCGTGAGGAAAAGCTATCAGCTGGCCGTGCTCCTTATGTCTTTGGTTTCGCATTGCTATTTGTATTCTTATGCTTGGCAGCTCTTTACGAGAGTTTTGGTATACCGTTTGCAGTTCTGTTATCAGTCCCGACAGGCATATTCGGTGCATTTTTGTTCCAATATGTACGTAATTTACAAAATGATGTTTATATGCAAATTGGTATGGTTATGCTCATTGGATTGGCAGCTAAGAATGCCATTTTAATCGTAGAATATGCTAAAGTTAGGGTAGATAAGGGCATGGACCCTGTCTCAGCAGCCATTGAGGCCGCTAAATTACGACTACGTCCAATCATAATGACATCACTGGCCTTTATTATTGGATGTTTACCTCTTGTAATTGCTACCGGCGCTGGCGCTGGGGCAAGAAATTCTATGGGTACAGCGGTTGTAGGCGGTATGTTGGCAGCCACAACTCTGGGAATATTTTTGATTCCTGTACTATTTGTTTTGATTGAACAGGGACTAGGATTTATAAAAAAACAGAAGCAACATACCAAGGAATTATAGGCTGAGCAATTTACATCTTTAGGTATGACTTGTTAGAAAATATGAAAAGAGGCAGGCTGTTTTTAAAAATAAAAAACTAGCCTGCCCCTTTTTTTATTCAGGTGGCAGACTCAGTATTATCTCACTGATTATATTTTAAAAGGATTGATGTTTGATTATGAACGACTCTATAGAAAAACCGACTGCTATTTCCGAAGAAAGATCACGATCATCTGTCCGATGGATGGCCATTCTCCTAGGTTCCCTGGCCGCTTTGGGACCGTTATCGATTGATATGTATTTGCCTGCTTTGCCTAACCTAACCGATGATTTAGATTCTAGTACATCTCTAGCCCAACTCAGTCTGACGGCTTGTTTACTGGGGATGGCATTAGGACAGCTAGTCGCCGGGCCCATTAGTGATGTGCGTGGCCGAAGGGGACCTTTGCTTGTAGGCTTGTTCATCTATGTTGTTTCTTCTCTGCTTTGCGTGTTTGCTCCGACGATTTGGATATTCATCATCATGCGATTTATCCAGGGGCTCGCGGGAGCTGCAGGTATCGTCATATCACGAGCCATGGTAAGGGATCTTTATTCTGGCTCAGAAATGACCAAGTTTTTTTCCTTGTTGATGTTGGTAAATGGGGTTGCGCCTATCCTAGCCCCTATTTTGGGCGGACTGGTTTTGCAGGCCACATCCTGGCGGGGCATTTTTCTGGTGCTATCTGTGATTGGAGTATTTCTGGTGTTTGCTGTATTTTTTGGATTGCGGGAGACCTTACCGATGACTCGACGTTCAAGGGGGGGCGTCCTCAATACCTTCCGTACTTTCCGCGGCTTAATTGTAAACAAAACTTTTATGGGTTACGCATTAGGACAAGGATTTGTTATGGCTGCGATGTTTGCGTATATTGCGGGTTCCCCATTTGTCCTGCAAAATATTTTTGGTGCCACGCCTCAGCAGTTTAGCTTGTTTTTTGCTATTAATGGCCTGGGAATTATTATTGCTGGTCAAATTACGGGCAGATTAGCAGGATGGATTAATGAGACGAAACTTCTGATTGCGGGCCTTACTCTTGCCTTTGTAGGGGGCATCTTATTGCTTGTCATGATCTTGCTAGGTAGTGGGCTTTATACTATTTTGGTACCATTATTTTTGGTTGTTTCCAGTGTTGGGGTTGTTAATACCAGTAGTTTTTCTTTAGCCATGCAAGATCAAGCAAAATCAGCGGGCAGTGCAGCAGCCCTAATTGGGCTATTGTCTTTTGTTATCGGGGGATGTGTGGCACCTCTTGTTGGCATTAGTGGAAGCTATACTGCCGTTCCCATGGGCATTATCATTGCTATTGCTGAAAGTGGTGCTGTTCTATCTTATCTCTTCCTCGTACGGGGAAAATAATTACGCCTTTCGCTTTTAAAGATTAATGAAAGAGTCAAATTAAATTTAGAGGTATTGGATATTTTTTGCGGAATCAGAAAGTATAATACTTTCCGATTCCAATTCATGTATAATAGTGCGTCTATTTTTAATTTTAGGGGGGATCATTTTGCAATCTGGAGCGGCAAGGCGAACGTACTTAATTGTTACTCTGATTATTACAATATCTACATTAATTTTTGCAGCTTATTATATAATCGAAAGAAAAGATTCGTTGATTAAAGAAAAAAAGCTCTATCTGCTAGGAATTGCCGCAACTCTTGACAGACAGTTGGATAAAAAAGAGTTTTATCTTGAGGTAACAAGGCTTAATGCGTTGCCACTCAGTCAAGATGAAAAGGCATTGATACTTAATAAATGGCTACAGCCGTTATTGATGAAACTATCTGCAGAATATCCCGAGTGCGGCTTGGGTATTTATTCAAAAGAGATAGAGCGGGTCGTGGCCATCGGCCCTTATTTTGAAATTACGTTATTAAAACAGGTCACTCGTCCTGAATCTTTGAAGATATACGAGACAAAGCAGCCTTTTTTCGCCCAATTTAAGAGTTCTACTGGATGGCATGGTATGCCTGTTTTAAATTATGCCTATCCTGTGGTTTATGATGGACAAGTCATTGGTCATACCTGGGCGAATCTAAAAGTTGAAGATGTTGATAATGAAATTCGTGGGCTACTCATTAAGCTTATGACTTACGCAGTGAGTCTTTGGATCCTGTCGATGCTTGTCTTGTATCTAGTTTTCTATAGATTACATTCTGCATTACGTAATCTAGCAAGTCAGATCAGTCGACAAGATGATAGTCGGGATAGTTTTGGGGCTTTTAAAGAATTGCTTCCAATACTAGATACAATCATTGCACTAAGACAAACGCTCAAAGAGGAATATCAAGAAATTGAAAACATGAATGCACAACTCGTTAGCAGTAAACTTACAATCGATGAAATTCTCGACGGTATTGATGATGGTTTCTACACACTCGATCATGATAATACGGTCATGTATGTAAATAAGACGATGGCGAAGATGTTAGGGAAAGAGCAAATCGATGTAGTAGGAAAAAATATTGAACATCTTCTTAATGTTGAGCAAATAAAAGGTGATATTGCATATGGCGATAAGGTCAGAAAATTCAATGAACCAATATATTATGAAGTTTATGTATCTCAGTGGGATAGATGGTACGGGAAAAAAATGTACCCCTTGGCTAATGGCTGCATCGCTATCTATTTCCAAGAAATAACGGACAATAAGAGAATGCAAAGCCAATTAGCTCGTCTAGATCAACTGAACACAGTGGGGCAAATTGCAGCAGGGATATCTCATGAGATTAGGAATCCGATGACAACTGTTCGGGGCTATTTGCAATGGTTTAGCAACAAGGATACCTTTAAAAATTATTCATCACAATTTGAACTGATGGTAGGTGAATTAGATAGAGCAAACCGTATTATTTCTGAATTTCTTAGCGTTGCTAAAGACAAGGAAATTATAGTGGCAGAGCATAGCTTGAAAAAGATAGTTGAATCAGTACTTCCTTTGCTAGAGTCAGATGCCCTATTAGAGAGCAAGAATATTATTACTGACTTACAAAACATTCCATGTTTACTGTTGGACGAAAATGAAATGAAGCAACTTATTTTGAATTTAGTGCGAAATGCTCTAGAAGCGAGTGAGCATGGACAAAGTGTAACGATCCGAACTGACGTAGATAAAGGGCAAGTATACTTGGAAGTAAGTGATCAAGGAAAAGGCATTCCACCTGAAATATTTTCAAAAATTGGGACACCTTTTTTAACGACAAAGGATCATGGTACTGGCCTAGGTCTGTCGGTCTGCTATGGGATTGCCAGTCGTCACAACGCTAATATTGAGGTAAAGTCAACAGATAAAGGCACTACTTTTAAAATTTTCTTTGCTGCGCGGCAGTAGGGGTGTATTCAGGTATGATATAGGTCAAAGGAATGGCTATTATCAAGGGGACTAATGTCCAAAGCAGAGCGGGTTGAAGACCGATTATATCGCCTAAGGCAGCGGTAAGCGCGGCACCTAGGCCTCCTAAACCGAAGGACATCCCAAGCATCATGCCTGAGGCCATGGCAGCATTATCAGGTAACATATCCTGGGCCCAGACGATGGAGGACGGAAGAGCACCCTGCAAAGCCGCTCCACTGATGCCTAACATAACCCAAGTGATCATACCCAGTTCGTTCGTTAATAACAGGTAGATAGCAATAAATCCGATAAATAGGGCACCCATAATGCAGTTTTTACGGCCTATTTTATCCCCCACGTAGCCGCCGATGACACTACCGAGCGCTCCTCCGGATAAAAGCACTGTCAGCATACCACCAGCGAGGGCTGGGGAATGATTCTGCTGGGCCAGCCACAATGGTAAAAATGTGGGTAGGGCGACCTGGGGCCATGAACGCAGTCCCATTACGATATTTAATTTTAGCAGATTAGCTGATTTGTACCAGGCCGGGCCGGAAATAGACGAAAAATTTGAGGATGGAGCAGAAAGAGGAATGCGATGAATGCCATAACAATAATAGGCCAACGTCAACAGCAAAGCCGGTAGAATAAGCCATAGTAGGCTGGCCACGCCGAAGGTCACAATTAAAAAGATGACAATGGCAGGAGCGATAGCAACACCGATATTTCCACCGCCGATGAAAATAGACATGGATAAGCCTTTGTTTTCTGTGGTCGTAGTTTTGCCCATCAGGCTTGAACCCAAGGGATGAAAGAGTGATCCCCCTAGCCCTGCCATAAGAATACAAATAAATAGGGTTCCAAAGGTGGGTGCTAGCCCAGCGAGGCAAATGAAAACGGCGCTGACGGGCATAGTTAGCAGCACCAACCATGTATAACCGGATTTATCGATATAGTAGCCAAACAAAGGTTGGAGAATGGCGGTAAAAGAATTGATCATGACTAAGATGCCGCCTGCTGTGAGTGATAAACCTAAACTAGTCATAACGACGGGTAATAAGGCTGGCAGAAAACTGACATAAAAGTCACTCAAAAAATGTCCAGCAGTTAAGAGCCATACATAGGATGATTCATTTTTGCAAGTTTGGATAGACATTGAACACACTCCTAAGGATTATTCCCATTATATAGTAATATTGACGATGGTAGCCTGGGTACATTCCCAGGGCAGACTGCATAGCACCCTTATTATTGTATCATGTTTGGAATAAATTGAGGTGACTTCTTACCCCACACGGTTAAGGCATTTTTTAAAAAATACAGGATGGCGAATTTGTATAGAGAAATACTATATATAATTATATGGGCGTTGGAGGTTTTTCTGTGAAGCAGTTGGTAATTATTAAGGGTGCTGGTGATTTAGGGACTGGTATCGCCCATCGTTTATTTCGTAGTGGCTTTTCGGTGGCCATGACCGAATTACCACAGCCCATGGTCATTCGCAGGACAGTAGCTTTTGGGTCAGCACTTTTTTCGGGGCGATTCGTAGTGGAGGGTGTAACCGCTGTCAAAAGTGAATCGGCAGATATTTTACAAGTAGTGCATAAGGGGCAGATTGCCGTACTCGTAGACCCGCAAGGGCTGTCCATTGCTATGTTAAAACCATTAGCAGTTGTGGATGCCATTTTGGCAAAAAAAAATAGGGGTACTCAGTGCAGTGATGCACCGATTGTTGTTGGTGTTGGTCCTGGCTTTACTGCTGGCCTAGATGTGCATGCAGTAGTGGAAAGTATGCGGGGGCATTATTTAGGTAGAGTTATTATGGAGGGAAATGCATTGCCTGATACTGGAGTGCCAGGGGATATTGGCGGCTATACAACGCAGCGAATTTTACGCGCCCCTTGTCAGGGAATATTTATAGGTGCCGCGCAGATTGGCGATCAGGTAGCGGCAGGGGATATAGTGGCTTATGTTGATGATCAGCCTGTAGTAGCTGGCATAACAGGTATTTTGCGCGGGTTACTCCATGATCAGCTTAGTGTTAAAGCCGGTATGAAAATTGGTGATATTGATCCTCGGTGTATACCAGAGCATTGTTTTTCTATTTCTGATAAAGCCCGTGCCATTGGTGGTGGGGTACTGGAAGCCATACTGCTTAATCGCAGAAAAAGTTAAATCAAGACGTAGGTCCTAACCAACCTGACGATAGTCCTAGAAAAACCTTGACGGAGCTATTGAATAATAATATAATATGTTTAAATACTACATTTTAAGACAAAAATTAACAATATTGGCAAACCTATCGAAAGTTAGGGACGCAAAGCTATGGGTCTACAGTCGCATGACGACCAAGATTGCCAGGCCGCCATGGTAGTTTACACTACCATGTTCAAGGTCAGGCTACCCCTGACTTTTTTTGCGTTTTTAGAAGGGGAAAAGACGTATTTTTAAGTGCTTAACAATTGAATCAATATAACAAAATTGCAAGTTAATCTTACTTAGCAATGAAAGGACAAAAATATGAGAGTACTTATTGTTGATGATGCCCTTTTTATTAGGAGAACACTTAAAATGATGTTGGAGAAAAATGGTTATGAGGTAATCGGTGAAGCTGAAAATGGCATAGAAGGAATTCTAAAATATAATGAGCTCAAACCTGATTTGGTTACAATGGATATAACAATGCCCCAAATGGATGGTTTAACTGCCTTGAAGGCGATAAAAAAAATTAATCCTAAGGCAAAAGTGGTTATGATAACAGCGTTAGGTCATGAAACTACAGTGAAGGAAACAATGTTATCTGGTGCCAGTGGATTTATCGTAAAGCCATTTGTTCAAGAACAAGTCCTTCGCGGGCTCAGTGCGTTTAAATAGAGACAAGAATAGTTAGTTAGAGGAAGGATGCATTACCATACTTGGTAGTACATGTGAGGGTGATTTAATTTGAGTAATGATGATAATGCAGTCCCACTGTGTGATTTGTTTGTATTCGAAACAAATCAAATGCTAGCGCAACTGGAGAAGCTTATTTTAGATGGAGAAAAATCTGGCGGCTTGAAATCATCAATTGATGAAGTATTTAGAATAATGCATACAATTAAAGGCTCAGCAGCGATGATGTTGTTCAACGATATTTCTTCCCTGGCCCACTGCATAGAAGATGTTTTTTATTATCTGCGCGAGGCTAAACCGTTAACAGTGGATTATCCGGAATTGACCGATTTAGTTTTGCAGGCGATTGACTTTATTAAGGATGAAGTTGGGAAGGTAGAAAACGGGGGTAATCCCACCGGTAATTGCTCAGGTCTTAGAGAGCAAAGTAGAGATTTTTTATCGGTTCTACAATTATCTGACCCAGTATCAAAGGGGAGCTCCCTAACGTCAGTAAGTAATGAACAAAAATGTCAGCATGCTACTGATACAGGTACAATATCTGAGGATGATGAGGGGAAGACCAAGTATGAAGCTGTCGTCTATTTTGATGAGGATTGTGGGATGGAAAATATCAGGGCTTTTACGTTGATTCACGAACTGGGTGAACTTGCTGAAGACATTGAGTATTTACCACAAGACATCTTAGAAAATAATAGCACATCGGAAGTGATCAAGGCAGAAGGCTTTAAGGTAGGATTCGCTACCACAAATTCTCTGGCAATAATGCAAGAATTTTTTGGGAAAACAATGTTCCTGAAAGAATTCTATATGGATGTAGTAAAAAAAATAGACGCACCTGGAGCAAAAGAAAAGAAAACCATTAATTTGGATGATGGGATTCCTAATCTTTTTGTTCCAGATGATTCTGCGCTACCAAATGTACAGGAAATGGAGCAACATGGAGAACATAGGCAGAGCTTTATTAGTGTAAATGTATCGAAAATGGACATACTTATGGATTTAGTTGGGGAGCTTGTGATTGCCGAGGCAATGGTAACTCAGAATCCAGAACTACAGGGGGTGACTCTGGATAAATTTTATAAATCGGTACGGCAATTAAGAAAAATTACTGGCGAACTTCAAGATACTGTCATGTCGATCCGTATGGTCCCCTTATCGGCAACGTTTCACAAGATGAATCGTATTGTCAGAGATATGGTAAGGCAACTTGATAAGCAGGCGGAACTCCAGATCATTGGCGAACAAACGGAAGTAGACAAAAACATTATAGAACATATCTCTGATCCCCTTATGCATTTAATTCGTAATGCAGTGGATCATGGTATTGAGCCTTCTGAGCAACGCATGAGCCAAGGGAAATCAGCAGTTGGCAAGATTCGGCTGGAGGCTAAAAGCGCTGGTGGCGATGTTTGGATTATTATAAAAGATGACGGCGGGGGCTTAGACAGAGAAAAAATTCTGAGCAAAGCAGTGGAACGGGGCCTAATTGAGAAGGCAGACAGCTTGTTAACCGACCAGCAGGTTTATTCCTTCATTTTGCAACCTGGCTTTTCTACTAAAGATGCAGTGACAGAGTTTTCCGGCCGGGGCGTTGGCATGGATGTTGTAGCTAAGAATATTGAAAAGGTTGGCGGAACGATTCGTGTTGATAGTGTACAGGGCGAAGGGACAACAATGTCCATCCGGATTCCCCTAACTTTAGCAATCATTGACGGTATGAAGGTCAAAGTTGGAACTTCCATCTATACAATACCCATTATTGCGATCAAAGAGTCTTTCCGATTGCAAGACCAAAACCTAATCACAGATACTAATAACAATGAAATGATTATGATACGGGGGCAGTGTTACCCTGTCTTGCGCCTACACGAACGCTTTAAAGTACAAGCTATGGCAACGGATCTGAGGGCAGGAATCATGGTGATGGTCGAGGTTGACGGCAAAAGTCTCTGCTTATTTGCTGATTCCTTACTGGGGCAACAACAAGTTGTGGTTAAAGCGTTGCCTAATTATATCAAAAAGATAAAGGGTATAGCGGGTTGCACCATGTTAGGGGATGGCAGTGTCAGTTTAATATTAGACGTGGCTGGGCTAGTTTAGGTGTAACAGAGCAGAGCTTAGCATCTTTATAAATAATGATCTGCAAAAAGAGCAATATCTTAAACTGAAAGACGATTTTTTATGAGTACACGAAAGGGGCTAAATCATGTCTGAGATGTTTAAAAATGAGGTGGAACTTGAGGAAGATACCCAGAAAGACAAGTTTTTGACGTTTTTCTTAGGGGATGAGGTTTATGGCATCGAAATTAAATTTGTTACCGAGATTATCGGCATGCAGTCCGTTACCGAGATACCCGACCTCCCGGGATATGTAAAGGGTATCATCAATCTGAGGGGGAAAATTATTCCCGTCATTGATGTAAGATTACGGTTTAAGAAATTATCTAGAGAGTACAATGATCGGACGTGCATTGTTGTAGTGGATATAAAGGGAGTTGCTGTTGGGCTAATTGTTGATACTGTGGCGGAAGTGTTGACAATCAAAAATCAGGATATTGTTTTGCCGCCACAGTTCAATAACGGCAGTCATTATCAGCGGTTTATTAAAGGAATCGGTAAAGTAGACAATCATGTAAAGCTAATCCTTGATTGTGACAGGTTATTAAATGATAACGAAATGAACAGTTTAGAGCAAATTAGTTCGGAATAGTCTACCCAGGGATAAAGAGGAGGAAGAAAGGTATGAATTGGTTTCAAAATCTTAAAATTGCAAACAAGCTTATTGTTGCATTTCTCAGTGTGGCGGTGATCGCAGGGCTCGTAGGTACGGTGGGAGTGCTCAACCTTTCCAGTTTAGCTCAGCAAGATACTGATCTGTATGAAAATTATACTGTGCCTATGGGACAAATGGGTGATATCCGTGAAGCCTACCAAAAAGGTCGTGTAAATTTTAGGGATGCTATTCTTAGTAAAGATGCGAGAGTTCAAACGGAAAAAATGAAACAGTTTAATGATTCCATCAGCGAAATGAAGGTGGTAAGCAGTGAGGTTGGTAAAACATTAGTAACCGATGATGGTCGTAAGCTGCACCGCACCCTTGACGAGGCCCTTGTTCAATATGATTCCTATTCTAAAAATTTGTTTCCCATGTTCCAGGCCGGTCAGGTAGAGCAGGTCAATCAATTGATGCAAACTGAGGGGCTCCGGCTAGCAAATACCATTGGAGATACTCTTGATAAGCTCGGTGCAATGAAAATAGAGTTAGCTAAGCAGAAAGCGCTAACGAACAAAGCAGACGCAAGCCGAGCTATCATCATTATGATCACGATTGTTGTCGCTGGTGTAGGAATAGCGATGGCCTTAGGTATTTATATAGCCCGAGTGATTTCAAGGCCGGTCAAAGAAATGGTTGATGTCGCAGGCCGGATTGCTGGTGGTGATTTGAACGTTGCAGTTCACGTTAAAACCAGGGATGAAATCGGAGAACTAGCCCAGGGATTCAATAAAATGGCAGACAATATCAATCAAGCGATGACGAGTATCAACCAAGCAGCAGAGCAAGTAGCTGCAGGGGCTCAGCAGATTGCCGCCTCGGGGGAAGTTCTGTCCCAGGGTTCTACCGAGCAGGCTAGCGCCATTGAGGAAGTTACAGTCTCGATGACACAAGTGGCTGTTCAGACGAAGCAGAATGCAATAAATGCCAACCAAGCCAACGAACTGGCCATATCTTCTAAGGAACAAGCCATTGAAGGCAATACTCAAATGCAAGCAATGGTTACAGCCATGACTGAGATTAACGAGTCATCATCTAACATATCGAGGATCATCAAAGTCATCGATGAAATCGCCTTCCAGACTAATATTCTGGCGCTCAATGCGGCGGTGGAAGCCGCGAGAGCCGGACAACATGGCAAAGGATTCGCTGTGGTGGCGGAAGAAGTCAGAAATTTAGCCGCCCGCAGCGCTAATGCGGCTAAGGAAACAACAGCAATGATCGAGGGGTCAATCAAAAAAGTAGATATTGGCACGAAAATCGCCAATGATACAGCGCAGGCACTCAATAGCATCGTAGATGGTGTCGCTCAGGCTGCGGCGCTGGTCGGCGATATCGCGGCGGCTTGCAACGAGCAGGCCACAGCCATTTCTCAAATTAATCAGGCGATTACGCAGGTGTCTCAGGTAGTGCAAACGAACTCGGCAACAGCGGAGGAAAGCGCCGCCGCCAGTGAGGAATTATCGAGTCAATCTGAGCTTATGAGAGAACATGTTGCCAAATTTACACTGAAGAAAGCGAGTAGCGGATTCCAGGCTGGGGAAGTGTTAAGCTCCGAGATGTTAAGGGCCATTGAAACGATGATGGAGAAAAAACAATATAAACAAGCAGGTAGTGATGAACGGTACCAGCGGGCAGTGGCATCGAAAGGGAAAATAGTTCTTGATGACAGTGAATTTGGAAAATACTAAGATCAATAATGAACAACGATAGATACCGAATGATTGATTGTGACAGGTTGTTAAATGATAATACAATGGACAGTCTAGCCGGCGGTAAAGAGGAGAACGAACGATATGAATTGGTTTCAAAATCTTAAAATTGCAAACAAGCTGATTGTGGGGTTTCTCTGTGTGGCGGTGACCGCAGGACTTGTAGGTACGGTAGGTGTATTTAATCTTTCTAACTTGGCTCAGCAAGATACGGAGCTGTACGAGTATTATGCTGTGCCTATGGGACAAATGGGCGCTATTAGTGAAGCATACCAAAAAAGCCGCGTATATATCAGAGATGCGATTGCTAGTAAAGATGCGAGAAGCCAAGCTGAGAAAATGAAGAATTTTAATAATTCTATAAACGAAATGAAGGTGGTAAGTAGTGAGGTTGGAAAAACCTTAGTCAGTGATGAAGGTCGTAAGCTACACAGAAGCCTGGACGATGGGATTGCTCAATATGAGTCCTATTCTAAAACGTTGTTTCCCTTGTTCCAGGCTGGTCAGGTGGAGCAGGTCAATCAATTGATGCAAACTGAGGGAATTCGGTTAGCAGAGACCATTGAAGATAATCTTGATAAGTTAAGTACAATGAAAATAGAGTTAGCGAAACAGAAGGCGATCAGTAATAAGGCAGATGCAAACAGAGCCGCCATCATTATGATCATTATTGTTGTCGCTGGTGTAGCAATAGCCATGGCGCTGGGTATTTATATAGCTCGGGTGATTTCAAGGCCTATTAAAGAATTAGCTGTAGCTGCCGATAAGCTAGCGATAGGCGATGTGAATGTAAATGTTACGGCTACGGCCCAGGACGAGATCGGAATGCTGATGCAATCTTTCACCAAGATGGTGAACAGTATACGTGAGCAAGCCTTGGTCATTGAGAAGATCGCGTCAGGCGATATGACGGTTGAAGTGAAGGTAAGATCAGAGAATGACTTATTAGGCAAGAAATTGAGCGAGATGGTAGAAATGAATAATCAAATTTTGAGTAATATTAATCAGTCGGCCGAGCAGGTGGCCGCTGGCGCCCAGCAGATCGCCGCATCTGGCGAGGCGTTATCCCAGGGCTCTACCGAGCAAGCTAGCGCTATAGAGGAGATTACTGCCTCGATGACACAAGTGGCAGCGCAGACAATGCAGAATGCGCTCAATGCCAATCAAGCGAATGGACTGTCCGTCTCTGCCAAGGAACAAGCCATCGAAGGTAATAGTCAAATGCAGGAAATGGTCCAAGCGATGACCGAGATTAATGAATCTTCGGCCAACATATCCAAAATCATTAAAGTTATTGATGAGATTGCATTCCAAACCAATATATTAGCCCTCAATGCAGCAGTGGAGGCAGCTAGAGCAGGACAGCATGGTAAGGGCTTTGCCGTGGTGGCGGAAGAAGTCAGAAATTTAGCCGCTAGGAGTGCGGGCGCTGCCAAGGAAACAACGGCAATGATTGAGGGGTCAATTAAAAAAGTGGATAGTGGAACGAAAATTGCCAACGATACAGCCAAGGCGCTAAAGGACATTGTGGATGAGGTAGCCAAGGCTGCAACTCTGGTCGGTGATATCGCGGCGGCCTCTAATGAGCAGGCTACAGCAATTTCTCAGATTAACCAGGCTATTGCCCAGGTATCTCAGGTAGTGCAAACCAACTCTGCAACAGCACAGGAAAGCGCTTCTGCAAGTGAAGAATTATCAGCGCAGGCCTCAGTCCTACAAGATGATGTATCCAAATTTAAACTGAGCAAAATTAGTTCTAGGTCGCAGGGTGTAGAGGGATTGAGCCCGGATATATTAAGGGTAATTGAAAACATGATAGGCAAAAGCAAACAGGGACCTCTAGCGGTACCAAAAGCCGAAATCATCCTTGACGATAACGAATTCGGCAAGTACTAGTAGTTAAGAAGTGTTCAAAAGGGTCATGACGGCTCTTTTGTATGCTTGAAAGGGCGGAAGGCCATGGAGGATATCACGGAACGGGAATTTATACAGCTTGTTGGGTTTATCAAGGGAAACTACGGAATCAACTTAGCGCAAAAGAAAATTTTAGTGTGTGGTCGCCTGAAAAATTATATCGTACAAAGCGGTTTTTACAGTTTTTCTGAGTATTTTTCTCATGTAAAAAGTGACCGGACAGGCACCGCTGGGGTCATTTTAGTCAATAAGCTTACGACGAACCATACTTATTTCTTGCGAGAGCCCCAGCATTTTGAAATTTTAGAACGAGTGATCTTGCCGTATTACGCTGCAATTGAGGCAAAAAGGAAAGATTTGCGGATGTGGAGTGCGGGTTGCTCAACAGGTGAGGAACCATATACGTTGGCAATGCTGATCAACTCTTATTTCGGTGTTACAAAGTGTGGGTGGGATACGAAAATCTTGGCCACCGACATTTCTACCGCCGTCCTGGAGCAAGCACAGAAGGCAACCTATCCTAGTACGCAGTTAGAGAAGTTGCCTGAGCGCTGGCGGGCTCAATATTTTCATAAAGTCGATGCTGAGTCCAGTGTCCTGAGGGACACAATACGACAGGAAGTTATATTTAGGCGTTTTAATCTTATGAATGAAACATTCCCTTTTAAGAAGAAGTTTCATCTTATTTTTTGCCGTAATGTGATGATATATTTCGATGCCGCGACTAAAATGAAATTGATTAATCAATTTTATGAGCATATGGAACCAGGGGGCTACTTATTCATTGGGCATTCTGAATCCATTAATCGTCACGAAAGCAAATATCAGTTTGTGGCGCCTGCTGTTTATAGAAAGGTATAGGGATTATGAATAATAATAAACGCAAAATTAAAGTGTTAGTAGTTGATGATTCTATTGTGTTTAGGGAAACTTTGGCGCGGCAAATAACACGGGACCCTTTTATTGAAGTCGTGGCAACGGCATCTGACCCCTATATGGCTAGGGACAAAATTTTGGAGTTCGAGCCTGATGTGATGACTCTCGATGTGGAGATGCCCCGTATGAGTGGGATAGAATTTTTAAAGAAACTTATCCCTCAGTATCCCATACCCGTTGTGATGGTCAGTGCTGTAAGTGGAAGTGTATTTGATGCCTTGAATGCTGGGGCAGTTGATTTTGTTACCAAACCAGATATGCTGGGAGTGCGAGGAGTAGAGGCATTTATTAGTGAGTTAATTGTTAAAATAAAAATTGCGTCGACAGCCAAGGTAGCGACGCAAAAAAAGACTGTTAGTACGGTATCGGTCAACCCTAAGGTTGGCTTAGTAAAACAAAATTGTATGATTGCTATCGGAGCCTCGACAGGCGGTACCGAAGCGATTGCCACGGTACTTAAAGGTTTTCCAGCCAATATGCCGGGTACGGTTATCGTACAGCATATGCCCCCCATCTTCACTGCCATGTATGCTGCACGGCTAAATAGCCTATGCGCTGTTGAAGTGAGGGAAGCTAAAACAGGGGATATGATTTTGCCAGGCTTGGTTTTAATCGCCCCTGGTGATTACCATATGCGGATTAAACCCATCCATAACAATTATATGGTAGAATGTTTTCGTGGCGATAAGGTCAATGGTCATTGTCCCGCTGTAGATGTTCTTTTTCACTCAGTGGCTCAGCACGTTGGCAGGAACGCTATCGGCGTGATTCTGACAGGGATGGGCAATGATGGCGCGAGTGGTTTGCTTGCCCTTCGCAAAGCCGAAGGGAGAACCTTAGGTCAAGACGAAGGATCATCTGTTGTCTATGGTATGCCCAAGGTGGCCTTTTCGATCGGAGCTGTCCAAGAGCAAGTTTCGCTTAACCTTATGTCGCGAAAAATATACGCATTGGTAGATAGTCGGCGCTAACGAGAGTCATTTATGAATAGTTATTTTTTTTCGAAACATTACTAAATGAGGGTGTGTTGATGAGAAAAATATGGAGCAATCTTATCTTGAAGATACAACCACCTAGAGTGGTGACGATTATTGGCGGTGGTGGCAAAACCAGCCTCATGTATTATTTATTAAGGGGACTGAAAGCCGAAGGTTATACTGCTGTTGGGACAACAACCACCAAACTTTCTAGACAGCATTTGAATGATAATAACTTTGTTAAAATGACGAGTGTAGAAGCAGGCTCTCAGGCAGTACAAGAGGCTAAAATGACACAAGGTCATATAACTTTAGTATTGGGTGAAGATCCTAAGGACCCGGAGAAAATGGTGGGCATCCCTGGTGAGTGGATTGATCAGTTGGCGATGCTATGTAGGGATGTAGTATTTGTTGTTGAGGGAGATGGCTCGGCTGGTAAGCCACTGAAAGGGCATTTAGAGCATGAACCAGTCATTCCTAGTAGCAGTTCTCTGGTGATTCCTGTTATTGGGATTGATAGTGTAGGAGTGCAGTTCAATCGCCAGAGTGTTCATCGTCTTGAGAGAATCTATGAATTGACGGGAACTATTCCTGATTCATTCGTTACAACTGAGATGATTACCCAATTGCTCTTTCATTCACAGGGATACTTGCACAACTGTCCAGAGTATACTATAATAGTGCCCTTTATTAATAAGGTAGAGTCAGTAATTCAACATCAGCAAGCTGATAAACTCGCTCGGCAAATCTTAGCTAGCAAACATCCCCAGATAGGTGGGATCATTGTTGGTAGCTTGCTGCAAGAGGAGGGGCTATGGTTACAGGTGTAATTTTGGCGGCAGGTCAGGGGCGGCGGATGGGTGAGCCTAAACAATTATTGCCTTTAGGAGAAAAACCCATGGTTTGGCATGTGGCGACTGCGGCCTGCTTGGCTGGTTTGGATGCAGTGATCGTGATTACTGGAGCATATGCGACAGCAGTAAAACAGGTATTGCAGGATTTACCCCTACAGATTATTTATAATGAGGATTGGGCCCAAGGTCAGTCAACGAGTGTGAAAAGAGCTGTGGAATCAATCACAGCTAAGGACCAGGCGGTAGTATTTTTGTTAGCAGATCAGCCATTGGTTGACTCATCACTTATTAATGAAATTATCAAGGCCTATGGAGAGACAAATGCCAGTATTATTATTCCTCGTGCGCTGAATCAACCTGGCAATCCAGTATTATTTGACCTTGTGGTTTGGCGTTCGGCCCTACTGCACTTGTCCGGAGACGAAGGGGCTAGGCAAATTATTAGGCGAAATAAAGAAGCGATACATTACATTGAACTGCTAGATGGACAGGTTTTTTTTGATGTAGATACACCAGCAGAGTATGAGATGATGGAAAATCTGTGGCAGGCACTGGGAAAAGAGAGTAGTATAGAATCAATATGTAAATAATGGATAGCAATGAGGGTTTGACGCAAGCTCAGTTTTTTTATACGGAATGATTGTATTTTGCAAATTTTATGATAATTTAGTTTATAGGATTATGTTATAATAGTAGATAATCTTAGGTTGTTATAGTATTTTTTTTGCGGAATAAGAAAGTATATCACTTTCTAAGGTTCCAAGTAAGAACGACTAAAGCTTCTGCCCGTGTCTGGGGACTTGGCATAAGCCAAGTCTTTTCTTATAGAGATGCACCAATATTGCCTGAATTTCAGCAAGCGTTGAAGGGGCAAAAATTAACGAAAGGTGGTTTGAAAAATAATATGAATAGCAATCAAACGCAGTGCTGCTGTGGCGGTAATGTCAACCAGTTCGAAAAATTAGACGAGATTTTAAAAAAATATCAGGGTATTAAAGGGGCATTAATTCCAGTATTACAAGATACACAACATGCCTATGGTTATTTGCCCAGAGAAGTGATTCAAAATATCGCAGAAAAAATAAATATTCCGGTAAGCCAAATTTATGGTGTTGTTACTTTCTACGCTCAGTTTCATCTTAAACCAAGAGGCAAAAATATTATTCGCGTATGCCAGGGAACGGCTTGTCACGTACGTGGCGGCAAGGCTATATTAGCGGCGATTGAGGATATATTAAAGATTAAAGCTGGTGGTACTACGCCAGATCTCATGTTTACATTAGAAACCGTGGCGTGTATTGGTGCCTGTGGCCTGGCGCCGGTATTGATGATTAATGATGATACTCATGGTCGTCTCACCCCAGAAACGACAGCTGAAATTCTTGCTAAATATACAGAGGTAGTATAGGTGAGCAAATAAACCAACTTATTATTGGGGGCTTAATAGAATTATTATCGAATCGTAGGAGGGGAAAATGGAACATTTTAGATTGAAGGTACTCATTTGTGCGGGTACTGGCTGTATGTCATCAGGTTCTAAAAAGGTTGTCGCTGCACTGCGAGACCAATTAGCTCAGAAGGGTCTTGAGCAAGAAATCAAAGTTGTGGAAACGGGTTGTCATGGCTTTTGCGAAATGGGACCATTGGTCATTATTGATCCTGACGAAGTCTTTTATATTCGTGTTCAAGAGGCTGATGTTGCTGATATTGTAGAAGATCATTTATGCAAAGGACAAATTGTTGAACGCCTCTTATATAGAGAAATTGGTGCAGTAAAAGGAATTACCAGTTATAAGGATATTGATTTTTATAAAAAACAAACGCGGCTCGTGCTAGCGAATTGCGGTCATTTAGATCCTGAACAAATTAAAGACTATCTTGCTGTGGGCGGCTACGAAGCATTACGTAAAGCATTAAAAAATATGACATCTGCAGAGGTTGTAGACGAAGTGAAAAAATCTGGTCTCCGTGGCCGTGGCGGTGGCGGTTTTCCTACTGGCGTGAAATGGGGTTTTACTCGTAATGCAGTAGGTACGAAAAAATATGTAATATGTAATGCTGATGAAGGAGATCCAGGCGCCTTTATGGATCGTAGCGTACTAGAAGGCGATCCTCATCGTGTGATTGAAGGTATGGCGATCGGTGCTTATGGGATTGGTGCTGACGAAGGTTACATCTATGTGCGAGCTGAATATCCATTAGCGATAAAACGTTTAAGAATTGCTATCGAGCAAGCTGAAGAACTCGGTTTTATTGGTGACAATATATTTGAGACTGGTTTTAATTTTCATGTGAAAATTAAAGAAGGTGCTGGAGCCTTCGTATGTGGTGAAGAGACGGCTCTGATGGCTTCTATTGAGGGGCAAAGGGGTACACCACGGAGTCGCCCTCCATTCCCAGCGATTTCTGGATTGTGGGGTAACCCAACGAATATTAACAATGTAGAAACATTTGCTAATGTACCGCAAATTATTACGAAGGGTGCTGATTGGTATGCGTCGATTGGTACTGCACGTAGTACAGGTACAAAAGTATTTGCACTGACTGGCCGGATTAATCATACCGGTTTGGCTGAAGTGCCAATGGGTATTACGATGCGTGAGATTATTTATGATATTGGTGGCGGTATTCAAGGTGGTAAAAAGTTTAAAGCTGTGCAAATTGGTGGTCCATCTGGCGGTTGTTTGCCAGAGGAACTTCTCGATATGTCTGTGGATTATGATTCTTTACTGCAAGTTGGCGCTATGATGGGCTCAGGGGGCCTCGTTGTAATGGATGAAACCACTTGTATGGTGGATATTTCTAAATTCTTCTTAAGCTTCACGCAAATGGAGTCTTGTGGTAAGTGTACACCTTGTCGTGAAGGCACCAAGCGTATGCTGGAAATCTTGACTCGTATAACGGAAGGCCGGGGTAAAGAAGGGGATATTGAGCTATTAGAAGTCTTGGCTAAAAATATTAAACTGACCTCACTTTGTGGCCTTGGGCAAACAGCGCCAAATCCAGTATTGAGCACTCTAAAATATTTCCGCGCGGAATACGAAGCTCATATTAAAGAAAAACGTTGCCCAGCAGGAGCTTGCATCGGACTGGCTCGATATAACATCACTGAAACGTGCAGAGGTTGTGGCTTATGCATAAAAGCATGTCCAGTGGCAGCCATTAGTGGTGAAAAGAAAGCGTTGCATACCATTGATCAAGATAAATGTATCAAGTGTGGCGCTTGTATGGCGAAATGCCCGTTCAAAGCAATAACTAAGGGTTGATTTTGAAGTGAGGGAGGGAAACCGATGGAAATGGTTAGTGTAACAATTGATGGACAAAAGGTGCAAGTGGCTAAAAGCTCGACGGTGCTCGAAGCAGCGCAAACTGTGGGAATTAATATACCCACACTATGCTATCATCCGGAACTGAGGACGGCAGGAAAATGCCGAGTTTGTATGGTAGAAGTAGAAGGTGCCCGTACTTTGGTCGCATCATGTGTATATCCGGTCAACGAAGGCATGGTAGTGCGCACTACCACTGCTGCTGTGCGTGAGGCTCGCAAATTAGTTGTTGAATTATTACTCGCCAATCATCCCCAGGATTGCTTATCATGCCCGCGTAACTTGAATTGTGAACTGCAGACGATGGCTGGCGATCTTGGTATCCGCAAAGGACGCTTTGAAGGTGAACGAAAAAGTTATCCTCTTGATGCCTCAAATCCATCCCTGGTGCGTGATCAAAGTAAATGTATTCTCTGCGGTCGTTGTGTACGGGCTTGCAGTGATCGTCAGGGTCTGCATGTCTATAGCTTTGCTAATCGGGGATTTAATACCACGGTGGTACCTGCCTTCAATCAAGGATTACATGAAGTGGCTTGTACCTACTGTGGACAGTGTGCCTCTGTATGCCCGACAGGTGCGATTACAATCAAAAATGATACGCAGGCTGTATGGCAATCATTAAGCGATCCTAGTAAACATGTGGTTGTTCAGACCGCGCCAGCTGTGAGGGTCGCCCTTGGTGAGGCATTAGACCTGCCGCCAGGCACTGTTGTTACTGGTAAAATGGTTGCTGCTCTTAAACGGCTTGGGTTTGATCGGGTATTTGATACCAACTTTAGTGCGGATTTGACGATTATGGAAGAAGGCTTTGAACTGTTGGATCGCCTAAAGAATGGCGGGAAATTGCCGATGATTACCTCGTGTAGCCCAGGGTGGGTTAATTTTGCTGAACTTAAGTATCCTGATTTATTGGATCAGCTGTCCACCGCCAAATCTCCTCAGCAGATGTTTGGTGCATTGGTTAAAACCTATTATGCAGAGAAAGCAGGAATTGACCCGAAGAATATTATCTCTGTCGCTATTATGCCATGTACGGCGAAGAAGGCTGAAGCTGCCCGAGAGGAATTCAGGTCTAGTGGCTATCAGGATGTTGATTATGTTTTAACGACGAGTGAACTGGCCATGATGATTCGTGAACAAGGTCTTAATTTTAAAGCATTACCAAATGAAGAGTTTGATGCACCCATGGGAATTGGTAGCGGTGCAGGGGTTATTTTCGGGGCGACAGGTGGAGTTATGGAGGCTGCGCTCCGTACGGTTTCTGAAGTTGTGACAGGTAAAGATTTAGAATGTATTGATTTTAAAGCAGTACGAGGCTTAGGCGGGATAAAAGAAGCAGAGGTACAAATTGGCGACTTAACTGTAAAAGTAGCAGTGGCTCATACCTTAAGCAATGCCAAAATCTTAATGGATAAAGTACGCAGTGGCGAGGCTGATTATCACTTTATTGAGATTATGGCTTGTCCAGGTGGCTGTATCGGCGGTGCAGGCCAACCCATCGTCATGTCAACGCAGCTGCGCCAAAAACGAATGGATGCCATTTATGAGTGTGACACTTGTAATACTGTGCGTAAGTCGCATCAGAATTTGGCAGTCAAAGAACTGTATGATACTTGGCTGGGCAAACCATTAGGGGAGAAATCCCATCAGCTGTTACACACTCATTATCATCCACAGGAACGCTTGTAGGCTAAGTTATAGCAGTTGTTGGTTTAATGACGATAGGGAATTCTCACTATTTATAGAGAGAATTCCCTATCGTCATTTTTAACACTAAAAGAGGAGCATACAAATAAACATTTATTATAAAATTGCTAATTATAACTAATAATACCTTGTAGAATGTTGTAGTGATAAGAACTTAGATTAGTGTTCATCGAAAGAATATAATCTGTATTTACGACAAATTACGACAAGAAATTTAAATAATTTGTCGTAAAACCTTTATTAAATGTGATTTATATGGTATCCTTATCTATAGGGAGCCTCCTTTTTTTAGAAATTATGGACACGATTACCTACTTGTTTTCCATTATAAGGAGATGTTTATTATTATTTACACAGCCTAATAGAACTGTCTTTGGTCATAAATAGCCAATTAAAACATTGAAAATTAGTTGCTAATTAAATGCAGCACATGATGATAGAGTCATTAGTACCAGTTCTGCGCACCTAAAAGTGCATTATCTAAGGAGGGTAACTTAATGCGTGGTTGTCCAATACTTGAGATTGACCTAGAAAAAATCAGGTACAACTCCAGTCAGGTGGTGGAAAAATGTCACCAACAGGGGATCGATGTAATTGGAGTGACGAAAGGGTTTAGTGCGATGCATCAGATCGTCTCTGCCATGGTGGAAGGTGGAATTGACGGCTTAGCTGATGCCAGGATGGAGAACGTCATTGAACTTAGGAAAAGAGGATTTATCCAACCAATTACTTTGCTAAGACTTCCAAGCTTAAGCAATGTCATAAATGTAGTTCAGCACACAAATACGAGTATCAATTCGGAAATAACGGTAATAAAAGCATTAGCGCAGGCGGCTAAAAAATTAAAAAAAATACACCAAGTGATTTTAATGGTTGATGTTGGTGACCTTCGTGAAGGAATACTGCAGGAGAATGTGCTTGATATTGCAAAGCAAATTTCTTGTTTGAAAGAAATAAGACTATCGGGACTTGGAACGAATATGGGATGTTTTGGAGGAATACTGCCCAGTCCCAAGAATTTGGGGAAGTTGGTTAAAATGGGGCATGCAGTGGAACAACAATTAGGTATTAAGCTCGAGATCATCTCAGGTGGCGGGACCTCCAGTTTGTTTCTAGTGGAGAATCATCACATTCCTGATGGCGTCAATCAATTGAGGATTGGTGAAGGTATATTACTCGGTACAGATACGACCAATAGTCGGAAGATATCATGGCTTCACCATGATGCGTTCCTCTTACGAGCGGAGGTTATCGAGGTTAATTCTAAGCCAACGATACCGACAGGAACGATTGGTCGAGATGCGTTTGGTAATATTCCTGAATTTATCGATATCGGCATTAGAGAAAGAGCAATTGTATCAATGGGTAAACAAGATGTCAATATTGAGGGCATTAATCCTATTGATGAAAATTTAATAATATTAGGAGCGAGTAGTGATCATCTTATCATTGATATTACAGATTCTGAGCAAAAGATAAAGGTTGGAGACCAAATTGCATTTTCTTTAACTTATGCTGGGCTGCTCTCAGTGAGTGACTCAAAGTATGTGGGAAAATTATTTAAAGGAGGAACCAATGATTGAACTGGTGGAAAAAATCAAACCTGGACTGCTTCAGCGTTTAGCCCAGTTAGACAAAGAAGCCTTCGGCGAGGGTGGGATGAATGAGTGGCATTTGGTACCGCTCATCAGGCATGGTCGTGTGTATGTATTAAAAAAAGACGTGGAGATTATTGGAGCCATTCAGTATATGTTAGATTGGGCGAGTCCCCCAAAATGCTACATGGTTGGGGTTTCAATATCCAAAGAGTTCCGGGGGCTAGGCCTAGGGACTGAACTACTTAAAAAGAGTTTAAGGGCGGTATTCAAGGAAAATATTACAGAAGTAGAATTAACAGTGGATCCGAATAATGCTAGCGCAATAAAAATTTATGAAGATAAATTGGGATTCAAGGTTACGGATTCTCGGAAGAATGAATACGGTGAAGGTGAGGACAGACTCGTGATGACACTGTTGCTCACTGACTTCGCAAACCAAGACGTTACGTGACTCGATACGGTTTCATCTTTTGAAAAAAGTGCATAAAGAAAAGGTGACAGGCTACTTGTAAAAAGAGCCTGTCACCTTTTTTGGAGCAACTAAGGTTTGGCACAAGTCAAGGTTTCTTTATCCTTGCTATTTTGGCGTGGTGGTCGCTATGAATATCGTTTATATATTTTCTTGCATAGACAATCACCATGGGAGCTGTCTGGTACAGCATTAATAAAGAATAGGATAACAGTAAAATAAATAGGAAAAATATCTTCCAATTTAGTTCTTGGAACATTTCGAAGACCAAAGTATCTTTTCCCAAGTCAAGATAGGTACATAGAAATAAGTACAGTGTTGCAAAAAGACACATAAATAATCGATTAAAAGTATGTTCGATATGGGTAATGATTTTCGATACCTCTCGGTATTCTCCTTCAGCGGCCCTACGAGTATCTGATTGACTGATCGTGAACTTCGCCATGACCATAGGCAAAACAATACCATTTAAGATGCAAAGCATGGTGGCGATGGATGGGTAAAGTCCCTTTGTCTCTTGTAGTGGTAAGCCTTTTGGTAAACTAGCCCATACAAGGCCTGTTAGTGCTAACGATAATAAAAAAGTCCGTTTGCGAATGTCTGTACTTAGTTGCCGAAAAAAGTTCATATCATTGTCTCCTCAATCATGTATTGTTTCTTACGTTTTCCACAGGCAATTTATCTATTAGTGTAACAAAAACAAAAGAATAAAGATATGACCTATATCACATTTTCAGAGGATGATTAGTTTGAACACTATTATAGGGAGTTCTTACTATTTAGATAGGGAATTCCCCACATTACTTTTTATCGACAGAATAGTAAGATGAATCTAAATATAGAATATAGGCTAACATCATTTCCTTAAAATATTAGGGAGAATTGCTAGATTTATTTCAGGATTGTCTTTCCCCATCATATTTTATTTTTCTTTACTTTTCAACATAAAATGTGCTAAGTTGTAAATAAATTCAGACATTTGGGGAGAGTTCCTTTAGACTAAAATGCAAGCGAGTGTCCAAGCAACTATATGATGAAGTGGGACATACTATTGTGGGGCTTACTATGATTGAACAACTATCTGGTAGATTGGGAAGGTGAAGAAAAGTGGCTGAATTATATGATGGAATAGGGCGTCATATTCATTATCTGCGAGTGGCAGTGACAGATCGGTGTAATTTTCGTTGCCAATATTGTATGCCAGAAGATGGTGTGGAATGGATTGAACACGATAAAATTTTGCGTTACGAAGAATTAGTACGGATTATTGGTGCCTTTGCTAGTTTAGGGGTTGATAAAGTACGTATCACTGGTGGTGAACCTTTAGTACGCAAAGGATTGCTACCTTTTTTACAAGAAGTTGCTCGCATTCCTGGCATTAAGGAAGTGGGGCTGACTACGAATGGTAGTCTATTAGAAGAATACGCTCCTCTTTTAAAGGAAGCAGGAGTTGGGCGCATTAATGTAAGTCTTGATACCCTGCAACGCGAACGATTTATCAAGCTAACAGGCCAAGATAAGCTGACTCAGGTGCTCGCAGGTATCAAAAAAGCCCAGGAAGTGGGGCTTACCCCAGTCAAAATCAATATGGTAGTCATGAAAGGTTTTAACTGCGATGAAATTGTGGATATGGCTAAACTTGCCATCAACAATCCTTACCAAATTAGGTTTATTGAATATATGCCTTTTCGCTCTGGGAAAAACTACTTATTTACGGCAGCAGAAATGCTACAACAACTCGTAGCCGCTGGATTTACCAATCTTATTCCTCAAATGGGTGGTAGTAATCCTGCGAAAATTTATAACATGCCTGGATCCCAAGGTTCCATTGGGTTTATTACTCCTGTATCTCAGCACTTTTGTAGTTCCTGTAACCGCATTCGTCTTACCCCTGATGGATATCTCAAACCTTGCTTGCTGTCCAATGACGAGTACTCCTTGCGGGAATCATTGCGGTCAGGAATTTCGGATGATGAGCTGCTGGAAAAAATAAAATATGTTGTACGAAACAAGCCTAAACAGCATTGTTTGATAAAGGGGCAAGCAAGTGACAGAGGTATGTCGCGCATTGGTGGCTAAGCCGTTTTCAGTGATTGTACTGGCAGGTGGGCAAAGTCTTCGTATGGGGCGAGATAAAGCAACTCTATCCTGGGAGCAGGGTGATATATTGGGCAGTTTGCTCACTCGGTTACTGCCATTGTCAGATGATGTATTGGTTGTTAGCAACACAATGAGGAAAATCCCAGATAATGCCCGGCAAGTCGCTGATATTATTCCTGGGAAGGGGCCTTTAAGTGGTATTCATGCTGGGCTGATGTATGCTCGCCATGATCGGGTGTTTGTTACAGCTTGTGATGTACCTTTTTTGGTGCCTGAGCTTGCATTGCAACTTGTTCATGCTGTAGGACAGGCTGACGGTAGCGTAGTCGTTTATAAAGAGCAAATTGAACCTCTATTTGCCTGTTATCGCAAGAGCTGCGTGGCAGTGGTTGAACAATTGCTGGTAACGAAGCAATATCGAATAACCGATTTTCTAGCCAAAATTAATTGGGTGGCTGTTCGCCCATTGGATAAACTCGATGATTATTGTTTTATGAATGTGAATACTAGTAATGATTATGAAAAAGCCAAAGCCCTATTGGCGAAAGGCAGATAATATGGCGCCTATTGTTTCCTTTGTGGGTTATTCTAACAGTGGGAAAACTACTTTTTTGGTAAAAGTGATTAAGGAATTAAAAAAACGGGGCTATCGTATCGGTGTGATTAAACATGATGGCCACGATTTTGAAATAGATCATGTGGGGACAGATACTTGGAAACATGGACAAGCTGGGGCTGATGTAGTATGTATTGCTTCCAACAATAAGATTGCTGTAGTGCAAAGGTTGGTTAAACCGCCAAACCTTGATGAGATCATATCATTGATTGACAATGTTGATTTGATTTTGACGGAGGGGTTTAAGCAAGAACAAAAATCGCAAATTGAGGTCAATGGTCAAGGCACAGCGTGCCTCGGTAAGAAAGACAATACCATTGCCGTAGTTGCTGATCGCCTGATTTATGATGATATACCACATTTTGGACTTGAGGATGCGCAGGGAGTGGCTGATTTGTTAGAAAATATGATAAACAGTGAGGGAAGGCGATAAAGGTGGCATTAGTATTAGAAGATGCTCTAGCAATATTGCTCAGCAAAACCCAATTACAAGGGAAAGATCGCATTCCTCTTGAAGAGTGCTATCAGCGGGTTTTGGCAGAGGATATTGTAGCAGAGATGGATTTTCCACCCTTTGATCGCTCACCACTGGATGGCTATGCAGTAAAAATGGTGGATGTACAGCATGCATCGATTGAAAAGCCGGTAGTATTGAAACAGGTGGATAATGTACCGGCTGGCAGCTTACCTAGTACACAAATAGAGGCAGGCCAGGCCACTCGGATTATGACAGGTGCCCAAATCCCCGAGGGGGCAGATGCCGTCATTCGTCTGGAAGATATAGAAGTCAATCAAGAGATGGTGAGCATTTTTGCGCCAGTATTGATTGCAAATATCTGTCGGCAGGGGGAAGAAATTCAGAGTGGCGAGATTGTATTACAACAGGGCACGGTTCTTCGCGATGGGGCGCTGGGACTACTCGCTACCCTAGGCCAGGCTAGACCCCTTGTTTATGATCAGCCGAAAGTCGCTATTTTAGCTACAGGCACTGAGCTTATTGGTGTAGATCAGCCACTATCACCAGGAAAAATTCGTAATTCAAATAATTATATGTTGATGGCAAAAATCAAGGATGCAGGCTGCCAGCCAATTTTCTTAGGGCAGGTGAGTGACGATCTAGAGCTTATTGCAGAAAAACTTATAGGTCATGGAAAGATTGGAATGTATATTACAACGGGTGGGGCCTCTGTTGGTGATTATGATTTGATGGAACAGCTTTTTGCCAAACTAAATATTCCCATGTTATTCACAAGGCTCGCAATGAAACCTGGTATGCCAGTCATGGCAGGCTGCTGGCATGATACTTTGCTAGTGGCTCTATCAGGTAATCCGGCATCGGCTAATGTTTCTTTTGAAGCATTGCTACGGCCTGTACTCAGAAAGATGTCAGGTGCCACTGTTTTTGAACGCCCTAAAAGCCGGGCGAAACTGAAAAAAGCGTTTACCAAACCAAGCCTATCGAGACGTTTCGTCTGGGCGCGCTGTGAATTTCAAGATGGAATTTTGTATGCCGAGCCTATGAGGTTTCAGGGAAATGGTATGTTATCAGGCATGCTACTTGCCAACGCCTTGCTCGATATTCCGGCAAATAGTGATTGTTTGCAGATAGGTACAGAGGTGGAAGCTTGGTTGTTGGTTGATTAAAAAGGAGGTCGCTATGGGAGAATTTACTCATTTCAATGCCCAAGGGGAAAGTCATATGGTGGATGTCAGTGCCAAAAATATTACGTATCGCCAGGCAGTGGCGTATGGACAAATTTTTATGGAAGCAGCAACCTTAGAAAAAATTTATGACTTGCAAATTACTAAGGGTAATGTTCTGGAAGTGGCTCGCTTGGCCGGCATTATGGCCGCCAAGCAAACATCGCATCTCATACCACTGTGCCATCCGCTGGCGATCAGTGCCGTGACGATTAGTTTTAGCAGACAGCAGCAGTCTGTTCTAATTGAAGCCACTGTCAGAGTTAGTGGACAGACAGGGGTGGAGATGGAAGCAATGACGGCAGTTTCTGTTGCAGGGCTTACCATTTATGATATGTGTAAAGCGATTGATAGATCTATGGTTATTTCGAATATATGCCTGATGCGTAAAGAAGGTGGCAAGAGCGGCCTCTTTGAAAGGAAGGATAATCCATGTCAGGAAAAATAGTGGCTGTATGTATTAGTAAAGAAAAAGGTGTACGTAAGGAAAGTATTGGGGAAGCTAAGCTAGTGGCGGGCTGGGGAATGACCGGTGATGCTCATGCTGGCAAATGGCACAGACAAGTCAGTTTACTCAGTGCCAGTAGTATTGAAAAAATGCGAGAAGAGGCCAAGAAAAAGGGCATAGATCTGATGCCAGGGGATTTTGCTGAAAATCTGACAACGCAAGGGTTGGAACTTTTTACAATACCTGTTGGTACATATCTTGAAGTTGGTGAAACGCTACTCGAAGTAACCCAGATCGGCAAGAGTTGCCATTATGGTTGCGAGATTTTTAAACAAATAGGTCACTGTGTTATGCCGAAAGAAGGCATATTTACCCGCGTATTGGTTGGTGGTACTGTAAAGGCTGAGGACAGTATTGAGTTTTGGCAGGGCATACCTGTCGGCATTATCACTGCTAGCGATAAAGGTTCTAGAGGTGAGCGAGAAGATAAAAGTGCTCAAGAAATTAGAACCCTTGTTAAGGATATACAGGGAAGAGTGGTTGACTATCGGATATTGCCTGATGATCAAGAAACTTTGTCTCAGGCCATGACCCAGATGATTGATGAAATTGGTGTTGGGCTACTCTTGACGACTGGTGGAACAGGATTTTCCCCAAGGGATGTAACCCCTGAGGCCACCCTTAGCGTCATTGAAAGAGCTGTTCCTGGTTTGCCTGAAGCCATGCGGCGGGAAAGTTTTGCCATATCTCCGCGCGCCATGCTCAGTCGGGCAGTGGCAGGAATTCGCGGTAAATGCCTGATTGTTAATTTACCAGGCAGTCCTAAAGCAGTCAGAGAATGTTTGCAAATCATTCTACCCCTACTACCCCATGCCTTAGATATTTTACGTGGCACTGGCGGTGAGTGTGGACAGCCAATTAAAAAGTAAGTAACAATACGCCATCAATACAAATCGTGTATTGATGGCGTATTGTTCACTTTGATCAAAGTATGTATCATGAAATTTTATGATTGTTGTAAAATATTGGTTTTAAAAGTGCAATGAATGGAAAAAATATAAAACAGTATTAAAACAATAATAAAACATCAAAACAACAAAATGCTTAATGATGAATTTCTCGGTGTGCAATGATTTTTTTCTGAAAAATAAAAAGATCTTGATTTATATAGCATAAACGATTGTTTTCACGAATATTCTAAAAAATCAAACGATGCTTGGCATGTATCTTGCAATATAATAAGACAAATACTATATTAAATAAAAAGGAGAATAGATATGTTTAAAAAATCATTTGGCGTTTTACAGCAAATCGGTAAAGCCTTAATGCTTCCTGTGGCGTTATTGCCGGCAGCAGGGCTCTTATTGGGATTTGGTAACGCATTTCAAAATCCGGATCTTCTGAATATCTTCCCAAGTTTGGCCAATATTCATGGTATTGCGCAGATTATGGAACAAGCCGGCAATATTATTTTTGGTAATCTCGCACTACTCTTTACAGTTGGTGTGGCAGTAGGTCTGACTGGTGGCGAAGGTGTTGCTGGGCTAGCGGCTATTGTAGGTTTTTTGATTATGAATGTAACTATGGGTCTTGTAGCAGGCATTACTCCTGACATGGTAGCAGCAAAAAATCCTGCCTATGCTATGGTGCTGGGTATTCCCACGTTACAAACAGGAGTATTTGGCGGTATTATTGTCGGTATTTTATCCTCATTTATGTATAAAAAATATTATAATATTGAGCTTCCTTCATATTTAGGTTTTTTTGCCGGAAAACGGTTTGTGCCGATTGCTACCGCAGTAGTAGCGCTCATATTGGGAGCTTTGATGGTGTTTGCTTGGCCTCCGGTACAAAACGGTCTTGCGTATTTTTCCCACAATATGATCGATACCAACAGAACATTGGCTGCCTTTGTATTTGGTGTTATTGAGCGGTCATTGATTCCTTTTGGGCTACATCATATTTTCTACAACCCTTTCTGGTATCAGTTTGGTGAGTATGTAAATAAAGCCGGACAATTGGTAAATGGCGACCAAGCTATATTCTTTGCTCAGCTTAAAGATGGTGTTCCTTTCACAGCTGGTACTTTCATGGCAGGTAAATTTCCCTTCATGATGTTTGGATTGCCTGCAGCAGCTCTTGCAATTTATCATGAAGCAAGACCAGAAAAAAAAGCTCTTGTTGGCGGTATTATGGCGTCGGCAGCACTGACATCATTCTTGACAGGTATTACCGAACCAATTGAGTTTACTTTTTTGTTTGTTGCTCCCATACTATTTGGTATTCACTGCATTTTTGCTGGGTTATCATTTATGACCATGCAGATTTTAAATGTAAAAATTGGTATGACATTCTCGGGTGGTTTAATTGACTATCTATTGTTTGGTGTTCTTCCTAACCGCACTGATTGGTGGTTGGTTATTCCTGTAGGTTTGGTATTCGCCGTTATTTACTATTTCGGTTTCCGCTTCGCCATTCGCACCTGGGATCTAAAGACTCCAGGCCGAGAAGTGGAAGAAGAAGGTGGCGGTGTTATAAGCAGTGCTACAGGTTATAGTTTGGCTACTGGGGTATTAGAGGCTTTGGGTGGCAAAGAAAATATTGGCAATCTAGATGCTTGTATCACTCGTTTGCGTGTGAGCGTGAAGAAAATTGATCGTGTAGATAAGAATAAACTGAAAAAATTAGGAGCCGCTGGCGTTATGACAGTTGGCGATAATTTACAAATTATTTTTGGACCAAAATCCGATCAGTTAAAAGGTCAAATCAAAGATATTATTGATGGAAAAGTTGCAGCAACATATAATACTGCTGAAGTAGCTGAAGTAGCTGAAGTTGTAACTGTAGCACCTGTAGTTGTAGGTACAACCCTTGGTGTATTCGTTGCTCCACTCGATGGGAAAATAATCGAGATCAGTAACGTGCCTGATAAGGTATTTTCACAAAAAATAATGGGTGATGGCTTTGCCATTGAGCCTATTAATGGTCACGTTATCTCACCTGTTGACGGAACCGTTACCAGTTTGCTTGACAGCAAGCATGCAGTCGGTATTACGGCTGATAATGGTTTAGAAATTATTGTTCATTTTGGTATGGATACTGTGAACTTACAGGGTGAGGGCTTTACTGCCTTGATAAAACAGGGAGATAAAGTTAAAGCTGGGCAACCTATGTTAACAGTAGATCTTGCTAATGTAAAAGCAAAAGTACCATCTGTCATCACACCGATTGTCTTTACAAACCTTCCAGTAGGTAAAACGGTTCAAGTCCAGGCTGGTCAGATTGTAAAACGAGGAGAAACTGGTTTTATTACAATAAAATAATGGAAATGTAGAGCGTGGGCTCTATTAAATTCCCCAATAAGAGTAAAAGCATAAACTCACAATTGTGGCTTGAAAAGATTAACAAATCAATTCAAACACAATTGTGAGTTTTTACTTTTGATCCTGCGTCTTTCTATTGTCATGTTATAATGGTATCATAATGGGCAAAGTCTATATTCAAATTGGATGATTGATTTTTAAGATTAGGCAGGATAGACCCTGTTTCATTCAAAAAATTAAAGTAAAAAAGGTTGGGGGTACGAGGGAAGATGAGAAGCTCTGGCAATAGTAAATATTTGAAAAAGTTAAATAGAATGACGATTGTGAACATCATTAGAGATAATGAGCTTATTTCTCGCCAGCAGATAGCAGAGTTAACTGGTCTTACTCCAGCGGCCATTACCGGTATTTTACCTTTGATCCAGAAGATAAGTTTGAGAATCAGCCACCCATGTCCTATCCTGGAAAGCTTACTGCTTATTTATACCATCGTTTTCAATATTTTAAGGCTGATGGGGATAAGGGCATGGTCATTATACCTTGTGAATTAATTGATAGAAACGGCGATAGTTTAAAGAAAGCTGTCCTGGAATATGCGAAGGTCTGGAATTTGCCACAAGAGTTTTCTCGCTGGGTAGGGGAAAAAAATCATTTCTTAAATACCTTGGTTGATCGTGTCGTAACAGGTTATCCAAGGGATGAAATCAAAGATATTATTAGCTCATTAGGATATGAAGATTCGCTGGTCAATACAGGGGAGTTATTTCACTTATGGGTTATTGAAGGTCCCAAAGAACTGGCAGAGAGATTACCTTTCCATAAAATTGGTCTAAACGTTGTGTGGACAGAGGATATGACTTCTTATAGAACTCGTAAAGTACGAATCCTAAATGGGGCTCATACTGCATCAGTGCCTGCAGCCTTTCTGTATGGTCTAGATACGGTTGGTGAAATGATGGATCATGAGGTTATGGGTAAGTATGTGAGACAAATCATTCAAGATGAGATTATCCCTTCCATTGATTTAGATAAAGAAATGTTGGAAGAATTTGCTCACGCAGTAGTGGAAAGATTCCAAAATCCTTATATTAAGCATTATCTATTGAGTATACTATTAAATTCATCATCGAAATTTAAAGCCCAGGTTTTACCATCGATCATTGAATATCATAAATTAAATGGTACGTTACCGAAAAAATTAGTATTTTCTTTAGCTGCGTTAATTACTGTATATAAAGATGGAAAAGTTGATGATACTGGAATGCAAGCAAGTAGAGAAAAAGATGAGTTTACGATGAAAGATGATATGTGGGCTTTGGAATTTTTTGCAATAGTCTGGTCAAATTTTGATGGCAGTAAACAATCCGCCCTAGAAGTAGCTAAAAAAGTACTGCAAAATACAAAGCTATGGGATCAAGATTTAACTGGAATCGCTGGCTTTGTGGAATGCCTTGGCGAGTATTTATATAAAATTACTGATATGGGGATGCAAAAGACCGTTGCAGAATTAATTAACTAATCAAGAAAAATTTTTTATATGGGGGCGTTTATTTTGTTATTAAATAGAATTAGTCAGCAAGACAATGTTGCCGTAGCGATTGAAGAGCTTACTGTCGGCGAACTTTATACTGTAGGAGCCATCTCGGTAGCGCCTAACGTTACAATTCCTAAAGGTCATAAGATAGCCTTAGTCGATATTCCAGTCGGAGCTCATGTCATTAAATATGGATTTCCCATTGGTCATGCGGTGCAAGAAATTAAAATGGGGGATTGGATACACTCTCATAATGTTAAGACAAACTTAGCGGAAACTTTAGAATATCAATATCATCCAGTAACTGCAGAAAATACCATTCCACCCATGCCTAAAACCTTTAAGGGCTATCGTAGAGAAAATGGTAAGGTGGGAGTCCGAAATGAGATCTGGATTATTCCTACTGTAGGATGCGTTAATCGGACAGCACAACTCATTGCTAGTGGTGCCAATGATCAATTCAAGAGGGCCGAGCATATTGATGGAATTTACGAATTTACTCATCCTTATGGTTGTTCTCAATTAGGAGAAGATCACAGCACGACCCAAAAAATTCTTGCAGATTTAGTTCATCACTCAAATGCCGCTGGAGTTTTAGTTCTAGGGCTTGGCTGTGAGAACAATAATATTGAAGAATTTAAAAAAGTATTGGGAGAGTATGATGCTCGTAGAGTCAAGTTTCTAGTTGCCCAAGATGTAGAAGACGAAATAGAGGATGGTATCCAATTGATTGGGCAGCTAGTGAAGTCGGCCTCAGCCGATCAAAGAGAAGCTTGTCCTATATCAGAATTGATTATAGGGCTCAAATGTGGCGGTTCTGATGGCTTTTCGGGCATCACTGCCAATCCATTAGTTGGTGAGTTTTCTGATAAGCTGGTTGCCAACGGTGGAACTTCGATTCTGACTGAAGTTCCAGAGATGTTTGGTGCTGAAACCATTCTCATGGATCGTGCCATCAATGAAGAAGTATTTGGAAATATCGTTCACCTCATTAATGATTTCAAGAAGTACTATGACGATCATCAGCAACCTATTTATGAAAATCCGTCACCAGGCAATAAAAAAGGTGGCATTACGACCTTAGAGGAAAAATCCTTAGGTTGTACGCAAAAAGGTGGACGTAGTCAGGTGGTTGATGTATTAGGATATGGTGATATTGTAAGAACGAAAGGATTGACGTTGCTTAGTGCACCTGGTAATGATATGGTGGCCGCAACAGCGCTTGCCGCTTCGGGCTGTCAAATTATCTTGTTTACGACAGGTAGGGGAACTCCTTTAGGGACGGCGGTGCCTACAATGAAAATCGCGACCAATAGCGAGATATTCAAACGCAAAGCTAATTGGATGGATTTTGATGCCGGCGTTTTGTTACAGGGGGAGGCAATGGACAAGGTAGCAGAAGAATTGCTACTTCAGGTTATTCATGTAGCATCAGGAACTTTAACAAAATCAGAAGAAATGGGATTTCGTGAAATTGCTATATTTAAAAATGGTGTGACATTGTAATACTGATATAGTAAAATAATACCAATATAGAGCCTGTGCTCTATTGAATTCTAAAAAAATATTGAAAAACAAACTCACAATTGGGGTTTGAAAAGATTAACAAATCAATTCAAACACAATTGTGAGTTTTTTTTAAAAACAGATACATTATACAGGATTTTTGTCGAATCACGAGAATAACACATATTATATGCAAATTTAAAACCATGGTATGATGTGAAATACAAACCAAGTCTGTTGTTATAAAATATAGGTGAGGTGGGTATCCAATTGAAGGCCATTAAAAGTATTAAGACGATATTTGCAATGACAATGGTGGCTATGATCATCATCGTATTTACTTTACAGACTGGATTTAATCATTATCAGTTTAGCAAGGTGTTAGAAGAAAAGGTAGTGGAATTATTAAAAACTCAGGCGCGCAATGAGGCAATACGATTGAATGGTGATTTCATTGCTAGCAGTAAGATCGTAGAGTCATTAGCGGAGACGATGGAAGCGTGGAGTGGTTATGATACGGAGACTATTTTAGGAATTATGAAGCTCGTGATGTCTAAGGAACCGTTCATTTTAGGTGGTGGTTTTTGGTTAGAACCGTTTGTACATAGTGATCAAGAAAAATATTACGCCCCCCATGTATTTTCCAGTGGACTCGGCGACGAGTATCATTTGACATGGGAATATAGCAATGAGAAATATGATTATTTCAATTATGATTGGTATAAAAAAGGCATGCAGCCTGGAGTGCGAGTCGCGTGGAGTGAACCTTATATCGACGAAATTTCTGGGGTGGCGATGATTACAACATCAAGCCCTATCAAGAAAAATGGAAAAGTTATTGGGGTAACAACCATTGATATTGGCATGGAGAAGCTTATTCATCACATTAATTCTATGGCGGTAGGTAAGAGTGGTTATGGGTTTGTGGTAAGTAGTAACGGGAAGCAACTGGAGAACTTGACTGCTGAAAGTCATCCGCGGATTGAAAATACAGAGGCGAATATCAATCGGTTAAAAGATATTGCTAGCGCAGTATTAAAAAAGGAAGACCAAACTGGGATTATGGAAACGATTTTAAATGACCAGGATGTTGTGGTCGTTTTTACACCGATTGGGGAAACTGGACTACGTCTGGTGATGGTGATGCCTGTAAAGGAAGCTTTTGCATCAGTGCAATGGATTTTAACAACGAATATCATTGTACTTTTGGGCTCCGTTTTGTTACTTACTGTTATGATTTTTCGATTATTTGAATATAAAGTTGTCTTGCCCCTGCGCAGATTGACTAAGTATGCTGGGCAAATTGGCAATGGGGATTTCGATCATGTCATTACAGTGAAATCAGAGGACGAAATCGGACAGCTTTGTACTACCTTTAACACGATGTCAGAAACAATTCGAAAAAATATTACCGAAATCAATGATGCCAACCAGGCTTTGCGGCAGGCTCATGATCAATTAGAAGATAAAGTAGAGCTTAGGACTCAGGATTTGTTATTGATGAATCAGCAATTACAATCAGCCAATCTGGAGTCGAAACAAAATCTTGAAAAATTGCAACAGGCGCAAACCTATTTGGTGGAATCAGAGAAAATGGCGTCATTGGGTAATTTGGTTGCTGGTATCTCCCATGAAATTAACACCCCTATTGGTGTAGGGGTAACCGCCGTATCCCATTTGCAACTTATAGCAAGAGAATTTAATGAATTGTATAAAGGTGGAGGCTTAAGTAAGCGGAACTTGACGGATTATTTGGCGGAATCCGATGAAGCGGTCGCTATTATTTTTTCTAATTTAGAACGAGCATCTCAATTAATCCGCAGCTTCAAGCAAGTTGCAGTGGATCAGTCTAATGAAGCGATGCGGATGTTTAATGTAAAAACATATCTTGGTGAAATCTTGCTGAGCTTACATCCTAGTTTGAAGAAGACTCATCATAAAATTATCGTTCAGTGTAATGATGATCTAGAAATAGACAGCTTTCCTGGGGCATTTGCCCAAATTATAACCAATTTCATTCTTAACTCTCTGATTCATGCTTATGATCCTGATGATGTAGGAGAGATTGTTATTACGATCATGGACGATGGTAGAGGCCTAGTACACCTAACCTATTCGGATGATGGTAAAGGCATGGAAAAAGCAGTCATGGATAAAATATTTGATCCATTTTTCACAACAAAACGAGGCATGGGTGGGACTGGTTTAGGATTAGCTATTTTGTATAATATTGTAAAGCAACAGTTTGGTGGAACCATTGAATGTATAAGTGAACTGGGGAAAGGGACAACATTTATCATTGATTTTCCATTTAAAAAAGAAATACACGAATCACAAAATAAGGAATGCTCTTAGTCTAGTAAAAGATGTATTTTGTATTTCTTGCAAATCAACTTTTCTTTTCTCGAAGTTTATGTTACGGTATATAAGTATATATATGTGAAAAAAAGTAAATGAAGGGAATAATTAAATGAAAAAATTTTATACATCACTACACTTTCAAGTGTTCTTTTCAATTATTGTTGGTATAGCCTTAGGACACTTTTACCCTACGCTAGGTGAAAGTATGAAACCTCTCGGCGATGCTTTCATAAAATTAATTAAAATGATTATTGCTCCTATTATTTTCTGTACCATTGTTACAGGTATTGCTGGCATGGATGATATGAAGAAAGTTGGCAGAGTTGGGGCAAAAGCACTTATTTATTTTGAAGCTGTTTCTATTTTTGCTTTGATTATGGGCTTGGTTATTGTCAATTGGGCTCAGCCAGGGGCCGGAATGAATGTAGATGTAAACAGTTTAGACAGTAAAGCAATATCGGCTTACACTACAGCAGCTAAAGCGCAAAGTACCCAAGATTTTCTAATGAATATCATTCCGGCAACAGTAGTAGATGCTTTTGCTAAGGGCGATATTCTGCAAGTCCTCCTGTTTTCCGTTATGTTTGGTTGGGCATTATCAGCAATGGGTGGTAAGCGAACAGCGGTGTTTAACGTAATTACTGAAATTTCCCATGCATTATTTGGCATGGTGGATCTTATTATGAAACTTGCACCAATTGGTACCTTTGGGGCCATGGCTTTTACAATCGGTAAGTATGGCATTGCTTCGTTAGTGCCACTGGGCAAATTATTAGTGGTTTTCTATGGGACCTGTATTTTATTTGTCATTGTTATATTGGGACTTATTGCCAAATGGGCAGGATTCAGCATTATAAAATTTATTGCCTATATTAAAGAAGAATTTTTAATTGTTTTTGGTACAGCATCATCAGAAAGTGTACTGCCGCGCATGATGAAAAAATTAGAAAAATTAGGCTGTGCTAAATCTGTTGTTGGTTTAGTGATTCCGACAGGTTATTCATTTAATCTTGATGGGACCTCGATTTATCTTACGATGGCGGCCATTTTTGTGGCTCAGGCCACCAATACTGACCTTACACTCGCTCAGGAATTAACCATTCTGGCCATACTGATGTTGACATCTAAAGGGGCATCAGGTGTAACGGGAAGTGGATTTATCGTTCTGGCTGCCACGTTATCGGTTATACCAGGCATTCCGGTGGGAGGGCTTGCGTTAATCTTTGGCGTTGATCGATTTATGTCTCAGGCTAGAGCAGTAACGAATCTTATTGGTAATGGTGTTGCCACCGTGGTTGTTGCCAAGTGGGAGAATGAATTGGACGAAGTAAAGTTTCACAACGAGTTAAACGATGAGGCAGGTTCAATGTCTATCGAGGATGGAGCCCGATAGATAGTAAGCAATAAGACAGTAAACAGACTTTGCTTTTCAGTTGAGAGCAAAGTCTGTTTACTGTCTTATTGCGGAGCATAATTGCGTTTTTTATACAGATAATAATAGATAAGGTTATATTTGACGAATTTATTTTGACGAATCTTACTAAGAGTCGTACAATTGAAGTGGAAATAGATTTTATAGGAAATATTATATAAACTTATTTAATATTTAGGAGGCCAATGTGGTATATAATCCTACTAACCCTATGATTGTTCAAGGAGATTTTTCCGTATTACTTGAAGCATATCATGCTGATTTTGTAAAGGTACGTAGCGGCCTAGCGCTTTTTGCCGATTTAGAAAAAAGCCCTGAGCATATTCATACATATCGTATTACCCCACTTTCCTTATGGAATGCTGCGGCAACAGGGCAGACACCTGCCCAGGTGTTAGAGTTTTTATTGCAGTATGTTAAATTTCCCATCCCGAATAATGTATGCCGTGATATTGAAGGTTATATGGGACGTTATGGATTGGTCAAGTTAATGGCCAATCCACCGATGACTGCTATTGATGGAGAGGAGAGAGCTGTCGTCCCTGGAGAATTTCTTTATCTCTATTCAGAGGATATTCCAACAATTATGGCTATTGCTGGACATAAAGACACCAAAGAAATCTTTCACCATAAATTCGATGATCATACCTTGATTCTACCTTCCGGTAAACGAGGAATTGTAAAACAATTATTGGTTAAAATTGGTTACCCTGTGGAGGATTTAGCTGGTTATATTGACGGTGAACAGTTGGATATTGTGCTCAGTCAGTATGATGAAGCCGGCAATGAGTTTGCTCTTCGGGAGTATCAACAACAGGCAGTTGATGTTTTTTATGACAGTGGCCGAGAAACTGGCGGCTCTGGAGTATTAGTATTGCCTTGCGGTGCCGGTAAGACGGTCATTGGTATTGGTGCTATGGCGCAAATCGGCATGAATACTCTGATCCTTACGACCTCGACGAGTGCTGTGCATCAATGGATGAGGGAAATTGTTGAAAAGACAACTCTCACATCTGAGGAGGTTGGGGAGTATTCTGGTGGCAAAAAAGACATCTGTCCAGTCACTGTCACTACCTATCAGATGGTGACATATCGTCCTCATAAAAATGGTCCTTTTCCTCACTTTGAAATTTTTAATGCCCGTGCCTGGGGTTTGATTATATATGATGAAGTACATACTCTGCCCGCGCCTGTATTTCAGGTAACAGCAGAATTACAGGCGAGAAGACGGCTAGGGCTGACAGCCACATTAGTTAGGGAAGATGGCAGGGAAGCTGATGTATTTACTTTGATTGGACCTAAAAAATTGGATGTTCCATGGAGTGAAATGGAGCGTGATGGCTGGATTGCTACAGCAATTTGTACTGAAGTACGTGTCCCTATGGATTTTTCCCTCAGGATGGAATGCGCGCAAGTACCAGAAAGAATGGCATATCGCTTTGAAGCAGAAAATGCAGATAAGCTGAAGGCCATACGTTATTTACTCAGTAAGCATGCAAATGAGGGGATACTCATTATCGGTCAATATATAAAACAACTAGAAGCCATTGCCGATCATTTTGAATTTCCACTCATTACTGGTAAAACGCCCACAGAAAAACGTGATAAATTATATGACGCCTTTCGCTGTGGTGATATTCCTGTGCTTGTCGTCTCAAAAGTCGCTAATTTTGCGATCGACCTGCCTGATGCATCGGTAGGCATACAGGTTTCTGGGGCTTTTGGTTCAAGGCAAGAAGAGGCCCAGCGTTTGGGACGTATACTAAGGCCTAAAAAAGATGGAAGAAATGCATATTTTTATAGTGTGGTATCCAAGGATTCTAGGGAGCAAGAATTTGCCCATCATCGTCAATTGTTTCTGACTGAACAAGGATATCAGTATCAAATTTTAGATTTTGAAGAAACATTGCTAGGGGAAGGACTTGAGCGTTGTGTTGAGTAAAAAATTGCCATTGAATCTAAATAAAACATATACGTTGGAAGATATACACATACTTAGCAAGACTGCGCTCAATAGAATGTGCTGGCGCTTTGATGTGAGCGGTTGGGTAGGTAATGTTCCTAATTTGCTGCGTGAAGCAATTTCTAACATTCCACATTTTATTGGACTCTATCATTCACTAGGTACTGAGCGACAGATGATTTTAACTTTTTTATGTGAGTCTGCAGGTCGCCCTGTGGCGATAGCAGATGTGTATAAGCATTTCTCGGATAAAATATCAAAACAAATAGTCGATAGTACAATAAGTGACTTGGTGCAAGAAGGTTGGTTACTCGAAGGTGACAATCCACATAACGTACTAGCGATACTTGACTTTAAAGATATACTGAAGGCAGTACCGGCTTTCAATAGTTTTTTAAAAGCTGAACTGCCAAGAGAGCACCAAGCTACAATTCCAAATGGACAATTTTTTTCTGATTTGGTGGAAATGGCGGCTTTTTTATATGTGGAACAGCCCAGACTGACTGCGAAAGGCTTCATGTCAAAAACCGTCTTACGCCGTTTAGTGTCACGGCTCAGCTCCCTAGCCACTGACGAATGGGAAGAGGCTGCCAATGAAAATTTGTATACAGATAAGATGTTTATGTTGCTACGTGGACTCCAGGCCATGGATGCACTAGAGACTGCTATCGATCAGATCGATAACCGCTATTATGATTTTGATGCAGAAAAATGGGAAGATTATATTTTTTCCCCATCGACTCACCGATTGCTAGCAGCGCTTAGCTGGGAATTTTCTAGAATGAACGCTCTAAAAAAAGGCAGTGTACCCTTTGTTGTCAGTTTGCTAAAACAGGGTGCCCAATTAGAGGGACGTTGGCAGACAAGTGCATACCTCATGATGAGAAGTATTGTACCTGAGTCGACGGTGGTGTTTGTGCACCGAGATCCCTTTCGCAGTGAAGAGTGGCTGGAAGCCGTTGTGCTAGAACCGCTGCTGTATCTGGGGCTATTTGAGAAAACAATTGAACAGTTAGAGACTCCGTGGCTTAGTGAGGCTCAGGTGGCCAGAAATTTTTGGCGGTTAACGCCACTAGGAATAGCATTGGCGGACTGGTTAACTAAGGAGAAAACTGGGAGCGCGGCGATGAGTCAAATTAGTAAGGTCGATATATTCAGCAAGAGTAAAGCCGCCCAGTTCGCTACATTATTTGAAGCATGGCAGCAAATATTGCCTGCTGAACTGGAAGGGCAGCTCATTATTCAACCTGATCTTTCTTTTTTTGTGCCTCGTTATGCCCCTCCCTATTTAATATGGATATTGTCTGTGTTTGGTACTACCCAAATTCAGGATTATGTATATCAAGGAAGTTTCAGTCGTGACAGTATATTACGTGCTCTTAAAGGTGGAGTAGCGGTTGGTGAGCTATTTGAGGTCATTGAAGATCACAGCAAAGTGCCACCGGCTGAGAATGTGATTCGTGCTTTAGAACATTGGTGCGCCGCCTACGATCGGACTATTTTTGCCAAGACAGTCGTGCTCGGCTGTGATACCCCTGAGATGGCAACAGAGATTGCTGCTCAAGGTAAGCTTGCCGTCTTGATTATTGGTCAAATTGGGCCCCAGACGTTGCTCATTAAACCAGAAGGGGAAAGCATTATTCGGAAATGGTTGGAAAAGAAAAATTGGGTGCCAAGACCAGGCGTGGTTGGTGGAGATGGCTTATATAAATGGTTAAATAAATAAGGATAGTAGGTGAATTTTTAAATGGCAAAAATTCCTAAGAACTTAAGTGATAAATCGATGATCGGTAAATATGCAGAGCAAATTACATTTGAAAATGATATTTTCGCGGAAGAAACAGTAACAACCAGACCAGTGAAAGCTGAAAAAAAAGCCAATGCCCCCTATGTCAGTGAGTTTTTCACACCGCAGCTTCAGGAAAAAGTCGGTAAAGCCTTGCTGGAGCTAAAAGTGGAGTTATATAAAGAAGGTATTGTTGATTTTGACATCAAAGTAGCACGCCTGGATAAGCAAGTCATACTCACAGTCGTTCCTAGCAAGGCCCAACAAAAAAATGGAAAATAATGGATTGTCATTTCTCAAAGACTGGTTTCATCAATACGTACAAGGATTTTACTCAACCGATGAGAAGCTGCAGTTTCATGTGCGTCTCAAAGAAGAACATACTCTTCGTGTTCTGCAGCATGCTGGTGCTATTGCCAGATGGCTTACTCTTGCGCCGGAGCAACTCAAACTCGCTGAGAGTGCTGCATTGTTACATGATATTGGACGATTTAGGCAATATCAAACCTATCGTACGTTTAATGATGCCCTGTCTGTCGATCATGCTCAGCTTGGGCTCGCAATTTTAGAACAGTCAGATATATTGACAAGTGCAGGACAGTCTGTGCATCAGCAAAATATTGTAAAAAAAGCTGTACTGTATCACAACAAGCGTTGTTTGCCAACCGATATAGGAGATGATTGCTCCCTATTATCTAAGATTACACGTGATGCCGATAAACTAGATATTTTTTCGATGTTGGTCACGAATGATAAAGATAATAAAGTGCCTCAGTCGCCAGAACTCAAACATGATCCTCATTACTCACTGAGTATTATTGAAGATCTTTTGCAGGGTAGATTAGTAAAGCCCAAAGATATTAAAACATCGGCGGATTTAATGCTGTTTCGCTTATCGTGGATATATGATATTTACTTTACCTATTCATTTGATTATATAGAGGAAGAGCAGTATGTGGAGAAGTTAATTGGGATGTTGCCTGCTACAGATGATATTCAACGTGTACACCAATATATAAAACAGTATATTGGGAAAAATGGGGATATTATATCCTAAACCTGATATTTTTTAGTAACAGGGAATATAGATAAATTCTCGGGTTTTAAGTAAGAGTTAGGAGTGGGGAAGATGCAGGATACCCTTGAGAGCGTTCATGAGAATTCTTTGATTCACATTGCCACGATCAATGATATTGAGCAAATTACTGAAATTTATAATCAAGGCATACAAGACAGGGTTGCTACCTTGGAAGCTGATACGAAAAATACGGAAGAAATGGTAAATTGGTTTAGTACCAGAAGTGAAAGACATAAGGTGATGGTTGTTAAGGATGAAAAGGGCTATATAAAAGGCTGGGCATCTTTAAATGTTTTTAATGATCGGGATTGTTATCAAGGAGTAGCTGGTCTATCCATTTATATTCGTCGGGAAGAAAGAGGAAAGGGGCTCGGTAAACAATTACTCGTAGCGCTCATTGCGATAGCAAAGCAAGTTGGTTTTCATAAATTGGTACTCAATACGTTTGCCTTAAATGTTGCTGGACAAGGTTTATATGCAAGCGTAGGATTTACAAAGGTTGGAACATATATGAAGCAGGGTATGATCGATGGTAAATGGATTGACATGACTATTATGGAAAAGTTATTGATTGAGAATCTATAAAGGGATCTCACTGGCAAAAGATGAAAAAATAACCGATTTTCCTTAATATATGGAAAATCGGTTATTTTTCTATTCCGGAACGCCTATTTTTTAGCTAACAAACAATCTTTGAAAATGTCTTTTCCACATCCGCGGCAATGATCTTTATCTATGCGTTCTACGGCATATACAATAGCTTCCGAAATGTGAGGGAAAAAATGGTCAGCGCCAACTTTTTCATAAAGGCCAGTTTTCTTTATTTTATATTCAGGCCCTTTGTTCAAACCGGACATCAATACTAGAATGTTTCTCTTTTGTAGGTTCTCGATGATAGTACGTAGGTGATTCTCACCTGTTATATCGATTAAGGGAACTTTGTTCATACGTAAAATAATAATTTTAGGGTCATAGTGAATGGTATTCATAATACTTTGAGAAAACATCTGAGCCGCTCCGAAAAATAAAGGCCCTTCGATGCTGAAAATGCTAATCTGTGGACAATCGTGTGTATCGAGTATATTTTGCGTTTCAACCCCTACAAAATGACTTCCTTGGTCGGGCACGACTTTGGTTACGGCCATAATTTTGCTCATCCGTTTGATAAAGAGCATCATCGCCAGTAGCAAACCAATTTCTACAGCCACAGTTAGATTGACGAGTACGGTAAGAAAAAAGGTGAGGAGTAAGACTCCGGCACTCATTGATCGTACTTTTAAAATGCCAATAAAAGCATGATGTTCACTCATATTATAGGCCACAATCATGAGTACAGGCGCCATGCTAGCGAGTGGAATGAGACCCGCGTAGGGTGCAAGAACTAGCATTGTGACGAGAACAAAGAGTGCGGAAATGACAACGGACCAACGTGTGGCCGCTCCAGATTTAATATTTGTCGCTGTACGTGCAATGGCGCCAGTAGCTGGGATGCCGCCAAATAATGGAGTAACCATATTGGCAATACCCTGGCCGATTAATTCCCGGTTACTGTTGTGTTGTGTACCAGTCATACCGTCGGCGACGACAGCGGACATTAAGGATTCAATGGCACCTAAGATGGCAATAGTAAGTGCTGGTTGGAGGAATGGTTCTAGCTTGTCCAAGGTAAAATCAGGAATTTTAAATTGGGGCAACGAACCAGGTATGCCGCCAAAAGCCGAGGCTATGGTATTGACATCATTGGGAAAGAATAGAGATGCTATCACGGTGGAAATGATGAGTCCAACTAAGGAACCAGGCACCTTCGGCAGAAAGCGTGGTGTAATAAGAATGATGGAAAAACAAATGACTGCCGTCAATGTACTGTAAGGGTTTATGGTACCTAGATGGATAATAATATCCTTCATATTAGCGATGAAACTTTCATGACGTTCAAGACCGGTAAGACCGAGGAAATTAGCGATCTGGCCCGTAAAGATATTCACGGCAATACCTGCTGTGAAGCCTATGGTTACTGAGCGTGGTATAAATTTGATTAGTGACCCCATATCTAAAAGTCCCATAACAATCAAAATAATCCCAGATAAAAATCCGGCAATTAGTAAACCGTCATATCCATAAATTAATACAATCGACAGTAATATAGGAATAAAGGCACCCGTAGGACCAGAGACTTGATATTTACTGCCACCAAATAGGGCGGCTAAACAAGCGGCGATAATAGTGGTGTAAATACCGTACTCAGGTTTTACCCCAGAGGCAATAGCAAAGGCCATAGCCAGCGGCAATGAAATAACACCTACTGTAAGACCAGCGAGTAAATCTTTTTTGAAGTATCTAGTAAAATAACGCTTTAGTGGTATTCTAACAGCGCGTGTCATATAAAAACTCCTTTCGTTTCAGCAAAAATTGATACGTATATTATTATACACCTATAGTAGAATGATGTGCAATATTGTTATATTGAAATATAGATAGATATATAGTATTATATATTCAAATAACACTATATATCTATTTTGAATAGTAATTAATAAGAAAAAAACACTGATATTAAGAGGAGAAAATTTTATGAATAGAGAAGTTCAACAGTTTAAGGCTGATTTTTTTAAAGCGTTAGCGCATCCCCTACGAGTTCATATTTTGGAAATTTTATGTGATGGGGATAAGAATGTCAATGAGTTACAATCTTTATGTGGGGTAGAAGGAGCAGCTGTTTCTCAGCAATTAGCGATTCTAAGGAGTAAAAATATAGTGACGTCCCAAAAAGATGGCACGCGCGTCATATATTCATTGCAAGACCCAATGATTAAGGAATTACTCTCTATCGCGCGTCAAATTTTTAACAATCACCTTGTTGATACGATTAGTATGTTAGATCGTTTTCATAAAGAGTCATTAACGTAAAAAAAAGGTGAAAAAAATGAACAATCCTGTAAGACTCATAGTAGAGCCTTACAGGATTGTTTTTTACTTGCTTTCAGTAGTAAGTGAGTAACTGGTTATACTGCTCAACAATCAGTTTAAATAAAGCAGCATCCTTGGTCATTCCCGTATAGTTACTGATTGTTTCCTCCAGTCCTTTTTCTTTCTTATAATTTTGGATTTCCATTGCTTCAGGGTCCCCGCTGTAATCAAATAATAAAGCAGAGGCGATGATTACCGATAAGGCCCGTGGGTTAATGCCATATTCGAAAGCTTGCAGGGCAGGCCCTACTAAACGGTCTTTTGCCAACAGTTTGCGAATGGGTGAACGACCGACTCTGGTAACTTCATCGGAAATATAAAAATTTTCAAAGCGTTTAATAATTTTATTAATATATTCGGCGTGCTTTTCTTTATTGAATTTATGTTTTGCGACCAGAAGAGCGCCTGTTTCAGATAATACTTTTCGTGTAATGTCTAAAACATAAGGAGCCTTAATGGCTTTATCAATACTACCTAAATGTAGCTGATAGCCAAGATAAGCAACCGTTGCATGCCCCGTATTGACTGTGTACAATTTTCTTTCAATAAATGCCTCTAAATCATTTACATAAGTGATACCCTCTACTTGAGGCACATCGCCGAGTACTTGTGACTTATTAACAACCCATTCGTAAAAAGGTTCTACCATCACAAGCAATTTATCATCATGCTTTTGCAATGAAACAATGCGATCGACAGCAGCATCAGGAAAGCCAATCATAGCAGTTGCCTGCTGTTGCTCCTCTGGTGTAAGTTGTTCATAAACAAAGGATTTTAAGGAAGAACTTCCGCCAATCATGTTTTCGCAAGCGATAATGTTTAAAGGTTTTTTATTGCTGCGTAATCGGCTGGCAATACCTTTAGCAAGAACAGGGGCAATGAATTTTAAATTGCTTGACACTTCCTTTACCGACTAACCAATAAGCCAACAGTATACCTAGGCCAGGGCCTGGATTTGGTTCTAATAAAAATACAATGGATTGCCCAACTTTGGCAGCTTGGTCTAATCCAATGGGACTTAAAATTCCATGATTGATCGCATTATTTAAGAAAAGCACTTTTGCTGGTTCAATAAATATATTTACTAAAGGTAACAGTCCAGCACCAATGATGACTGCCACTCCAGTTGCAAGAGCTTTACTCAATGCCTGTACGACTGGACCGACTCCATTGTAAGCTAAAAGCGCTAAAAGGGCACCCATGATACCAGCGGAAAAATTATTAATTAACATTTCAAAGCCGGAAGGGACCTTACCCTCGAAGGCGTTATCAACTTTTTTAATGACCCAGCCACTTGTTGGTCCCATGATCATGGCACCTAAAAGCATGGGAATTTCTGAACCGACAATAACACCCATTGTCGCCACAGCGCCAACAACTCCGCCCCTAACATCATGAACCATCTTACCGCCAGTATAGCCAATCAGCAAGGGTAAAAGATAAGTAATCATTGGGCAGCCAGCCGGTTGGAATAAATGAGGCTGTAATAAGCCCCCATGCGATAAAAGCACCGATATTGGGCATTACCATACCACTAAGAAATCTGCCAAACTTTTGGATTGATACACGTGTGCCTGAAGAACTTTCTTTTGTTACTACATTCGCCATTTGGCTATTCCCTCCTTTAAAATATAAGTATAATGTGCTTGATAGGCCTATCATATATCATTTATATATACATTTCAATTTAATGTAAATTTGATTTCGTCATACGACTTGTTGACATTTTTTATATATTCTGATTTTGACAATAGCAAATGAATCATTAAAGCTTTTAACTTGGATGTCTAGTTTATGATGGATCTTTCAGGATAATTACACAATGAAAAATGGACATGTAATCCTTAAGATTACATGTCTATTACTTTAACCAATTGTTGCTTTATTTTCATTTATTGCTTCATAGAACTGCAGAGTTCTAAAAATCCGCGTAATGCAGGAGTTATCCATTTTTCATGATGATATATGCGTTGCGTTTTTACATCGAAGGAAGGTCCAGCCCAGTCTAGTTCTATTAATTTTCCACGTTCCAATTCATCGTTGACAGCTATTTTGGGCAAAATGGCAATTCCCAGGCCGCAGATAGTGCATTCCTTGATGGCGCCAACACTAGAGAGTTCCATAATCGATCCTGGTTTTACGTCATATTCCTTGAAAATAGAGAGGATTAAGGGGCGGTATCCGCAGCCTGGTGAAGTAAGGATTAAGCATTCACCAGAAACATCATGGGGTTTAAGCCTTTTCTTGTGAGCTAGACTGTGGAGAGGACTCGCGACCATTGTCATAGATTCCTCATGGAGTGTTTGTACTACCAGATCAGGAGATTTAATTTTATCGGTAAGTACCAATGCCACATCAATAACGTTATCTTTAATTAATTTAAACAGATTTTCGCAGCTTTCGGTTTGGACATGGATTTCAACAAGGGGATATTGTTTGCGATATTCAGTTAAAATTCTAGGCAAGCGATACACGCACAGTGTCTCGGCGGCACCGATAGTAATCGTACCACGGTACACTTCAGATGATAATTCTTCTTTAGCTCTATCGCATAATTGTAATATTTTCTCAGCATTTTTTAAGAAGTTTTTGCCTACGGTCGTTAATTGAATTCCTCGACCTAAACGGTCGAATAACTTTATTTGTAATTCGTCTTCGAGCTGCCTAATTTGACCTGTTATATTGGATTGTGCATAACCTAGTTTCAACCCTGCTTTGGTAAAATTTAGTGTTTGAGCCGCAGTGCAAAAGATCAGTAATTGCCGTAATTCCATACATTCACCTCTTTCTATAAATGATATCTAAAAGTGATTGAAATCATATAAAACAATAATTATTAACGTTGATAATTATATGATATAGTATTGAAAAAGATAAGTATATAGATTTTTGTTAACAAAATTACTGCTAAAAGTTGATGAATTTGTTGAATGATAGAAAAATAGATGAAAGGGTGAGGAATAACGATGAGTCATGTATTTTATCGCAATGTGAATAAAACTTATCTTGAAGTGGATCATGGTGAGGGAATTTATCTATATGATAAAGAGGGTAACAGGTATATTGATGCTTGTTCAGGTGCAGCAGTATCTAATTTAGGTCATGCTCATCCGCGAATCATCGATGCGATGGTGAAGCAAGCTAAGACTGTAGCTTTTAGTCATTTATCACGTTGGACATCGGCGCCCATTCAAGAATTGGCTGATTTGGTGGCTAGTTTAGCGCCTGGTTCCTTGAATAAATTATATTTAGTATCTGGTGGTTCGGAAGCGACAGAATCAGCACTAAAAATGGCGCGACAGTATTATCTAGAGCGAGATGGCAAAACAGGAAAATATCGAATGATCTCGCGTTGGAAGAGTTTTCATGGTAATACTATTGGCTCCTTGTCCATGACTGGTGATAAAAGGCGTGCAAAATACACACCTCTACTGCTGAATTTTCCCCATATTGCGCCAGCGTACTGTTATCGCTGCCCATTTGGTAAAAGCCAAGACAGTTGTAGTGTGGAGTGTGCCTTAGATTTGGAAAAGACCCTTAAAATGGAGGGGGCAGATCATGTTGCGGCCTTTATTGCGGAAACTGTGGGTGGGGCAGCTTGTGGTGCTATTGTTCCCCATAAAAATTATTTTAAAATCATTAGAGACATTTGTGACCACTATGATATTTTGTTTATTGCTGATGAAGTCATGGCTGGCTTTGGTCGGACAGGCTCTATGTTTAGTATTGAGGATTGGGGCGTTGTTCCTGATATGATTTGCGTGGCGAAAGGCATGAGCGCTGGATATTCGCCCCTGGGAGCGGTTATTGCAAAAGATGAAATTTATAATGCCTTTAAGCAAGGATCAGGGGTATTCGTTCATGGACATACCTATGGCGGAAATCCTTTATCAGCAGCCGTGGCATTAGCCGTTGTGCAAACTTTGGTCGAGGATAAGATAGTAGAGAATTCTCGTATTGTTGGCAAATATTTGCTCGCGCAGTTGCAGGAAAAGCTATTACCCTTCTCTTATGTGGGAGATGTGCGCGGCAGGGGACTGATGTTGGGTGTGGAAATTGTAAAGGACAAAGTTACAAAAGAGCCCTTTCCTGCTAAAATGGCTATGGCAGAAAAATTGACAAACACTTTAATGAAGCATGGGGTGATTGTCTATCCTGGTAATGGTAATGCCGATGGTGAGAATGGCGATCAGTTTCTCCTTGCACCACCACTCATTATTACTAAGGATCAAGCTGATGAACTAATTGAAGGCCTGGTTGCAGGTTTTGCTGAATTTGATAAAACGATTTGATTAATAAAAAACGAGGTGAAGTATGGAAAAATTAATTATCACAATCGCGCCAACTGGTAATGTACCAACGAAGGCCATGACTCCTCATGTTCCTATGACGCCAGCAGAGATAGCCAGGGATCTCATTGCTTGCTATGAGAAAGGGGCGGCTGTCGCTCATATTCACGCTCGGGATGATGATGGAGTCCCAACTTGTGATCTCAAATATTTTGCGCAAACTCTAAAGCTTCTTGATAAAGCAGGCTGTCCCATCTTAAAACAAATTTCTACTGGTGCCCGTGGTGGTAAATCAGGGGTAGCTAGAGCAGAGGGGTTAATGTTAAATCCACTTTCTGGGAGCTTATCATCGGGATCTTCTAATTTTCCAGGAAGTATTAATGCCAATGAGCCACAGCTTATCGAATATCTGGCTAAAACCATGCTGGAGAAAAATATTAAGCCGGAAATAGAAGTATTTGATGTGGCAATGATTTATAATGCGATCCGCTTGCAACAGGAAGGACTGATCAAAAATCCCTTACTGTTTAACTTCGTATTAGGAGTTAAAGGGTCATTGCCAGCAACTCCTAAAAATTTATTTTTCTTATACGAAAGCTTGCCTCCAGATGCAGTGTGGAGCGTTTCAGTTATTGGTCCTCAGCACGTAAATTTATCGGTTATGGCGATGACGCTAGGAGGACATGTTCGCGTGGGTATTGAAGATAATGTGTATTATAGTAAAGGTGCTTTAGCTACTAATGTTGCTTTGGTAGAGCGTATCGTTCAGATTGCGAAGGCTATGGGGCGGGAAATTGCATGGCCAGAGGATGTAGAGAAAATTTGGGGTATAAATTAACTAAAAAAATAAGCATCCGGTAATGTCTAAAGTAGTCCTGTAGAGGATGAATAGACATTACCGGATGCTTTTTTATTAGGCCGAAAAATTTAGTAGGTGTGGTAAAAATAGAGTGATATAAACTTGTCTAGCTAAGGCTAAGCAGCGATGCTTTACTGGGAACTCTAGTAAATAAAAGGAGAATAAAATTGCTAACTATGCTAGAATAAACAAGAGATGTTATTTTGGCGAGGTGGCTCAATGTTTAAAAAAATTACAATAGTATTCATTCTACTCAGTATCTTCACTACGACTGCCCTAGCAGCATCGTTGTTGGAAAGGGAAATAAAGACAGATTTAAAAGGTTTTGATGGGAAAGTGGGGGTCTTTGCTAAGAATTTAAAAACTGGAAAGACAATTGAATTTAATCAAGATGATGTATTCCCTACGGCTTCCACCAGCAAATTAGTTGTAGCGTTAGCTACTTACAAATATCTATATCCTAAAGCTGGAATAGATAAAACCAATGAATATGATCAAGATATTAAATTAATGATGACTGTTAGTGACAATGATTCCTTTCAGGCACTATTAGATGAGATGGATGCAAATGGGAAAGATGTTTTAGTAAAAGTAGTAAAAGATTTACGTCTTCGTCAGACACAGATACATAATAATGATGCTTTTAACCGATATGGTTATCATAGTGTAACGACACCATATGAAATGGCTAAAGTATTCGAGAGTATCTATATGAATAAGTATCTGAACAAAGAAAAAAGTGAGCAGCTAAAGTGTGAGCTCGCTAATTCAATTTTCCATGATGAAATTCCGCGCTATATGCTGACACCCGTTTTCCACAAGGTCGGAGAATTAGATGGAGTGCTTTGTGATGTGGGGGTCATTCAAGATGGTCACGATCCCATATTAATTAGCTTCTATACCGTTACAGCAGATCATGAGTATTCCAGTAATTTTATAGCAACCCAATCGGCAAAAATATATAATGCCTTACGACGCAAATAGGTAGTGGCGTTTTAAATTTTTAGTAGGAACGACTACCCCATTGGGGGTGGCGGACTGGCTTTAAACTGAGTTTTAAGACTGCGAGTAGTGCTTGTTTTAAAGTGATATCCTGCCTACCCTTTGGTGTTTCGATCACACATAAAGGATCGTCCATACCTATTTCGCTTGCCGGTAAGTAGATATATTCTTGCGTGTTATGGTCGCCAAAAATAATACCTATTTTTAAATGTTCAGCTGTCATTCTGCTCATAGTCGTCCTCACAATTTCTATATAATAGTTGATAACCTAATTATATAATATTCAAAAGCAAAAGTAACGAGATATTAACAATTCAAGATCGTGTTGCAACGTTGTCGCTACTTTTATTGCTAAAGAAAACGAAGCCACCAGCTTTAGCCAACGAGATAACTGGAGGCTTTTTTGCTGTCAGTGAATAACATGTAATACAAGAAAAGTTTGGCATAGAGAAATGGGAGTGTGGCGTGGAGTGTGGCGAGGAATTCAACAAGTTATTTATTTTCCTAATAAATGTATTGGCTTCTATACAGCGATATTTGTGATAATCTGGCTGGGTAGTTGGGCGATGAATGGTATAGAAAAGACGCATTTTGATTTAAATCAACTGCGGGATAGTTACATTTGGCTGATGACTCAGCTAAATACGACACATGCTATTGATTCCATTTGGAATAGCCCTAAAGGCACCAGTCCGGAAGCTAATAAAGTAGCTGAACCACAAGAAACGTTAATGAACAAGCCTGATAAAACAGTAAAATAATGTAAAAAATACATTTAATGGCTTCTCCATTGACCTACTTCATGATATAATATGTCTTTATAGAAATATGATGTATGATGATCGATTAATGTCGATATAATAAGAAATCAGGGGGAATAGGAAAATGGAACTGTGGTTTACTGAATCGCAAACAAAAGATATAAGCTTACAGGCAAGGGTAAAAGAAACTTTATTTATGGGAAAATCTGAATTTCAGGATGTAGCGGTCGTTGATACCCATCAATTTGGACGGATGTTAGTATTGGATGGTGTATTTCAAACATCGATAGCTGATGAATTTATTTATCATGAAATGATTGCTCATGTGCCCTTATTTACTCATCCCAATCCGAGAAGTGTGTTGGTTATTGGTGGTGGAGATGGTGGTGCTATTCGTGAAGTCGTAAGGCATGATGCTGTTGAGAAGGCTGAAATGGTTGAAATTGATGGTATGGTCGTTGACGTTGCCCGCAGGTTCTTACCTGAAATTAGTGAAGCATTGATTAAAAATCATCCGAAAATTACACTGAAAATTGGTGACGGTATCGCGCATATGAAAGATGCTGAAAACAAATATGATGTGATTATCGTAGATTGTTCTGATCCTATTGGTCCTGGGGAGGGCTTATTTACACCTGAATTTTATCGCAATGTACACAGAGCGTTGAAAGAGGATGGCTTGTTTGTTCAACAAACAGAATCACCATTTTATCATCAAGAACTGATTACATACTTGAATAAAGAAATTAGTGAATTATTCCCTATTACAAAAACCTATTTAGCTAACATTCCAACATATCCAAGCGGTCTGCACTGTTTTACAATGGGTTCTAAGAAATATGATCCAATTGAGGTGGATACTGACAAAATTCAGCAATTGCAGACTCGTTATTACAATAAAGATATTCAAAAAAGCTGTTTTGTATTGCCTAATTTTATCCGAAATTTGTTGAAGTAATAGCATAAAAACAAGCAGACAGTTGACCTAACTGTCTGCTTGTTTTTATACTGCTCGAAATGGTGTGCGAGCATTGTTCTTCTTGTAGCAATTATAGCAAATTTTCTGGATTAAGTCCAGCTAGTTCAGGTATGATAAAACGGCCATCTTTGCGAATGAGTACGTCGTCAAACCAAATTTCACCGCCCCCGTATTCTGGAGTTTGGATACAGACCAGATCCCAGTGAATGGCTGATTTATTGCCGTTGAAGGCGTGATCGTAGGCATTGCCTGGCGTAAAGTGGAAGCTGCCTTTGATTTTTTCGTCAAATAATGTATCTTTCATGGGGATGCCGATATGGGGGTTTAGCCCAATCGCAAACTCACCAATATAGCGGGCCCCTTCATCAGTATCTAACACTTTATTGATTTTCTCAGTATGGTTAGCAGTGGCTTTTATTATTTTCCCTTCGGAAAATTCTAGACGGATATTTTCATAAGTTGCGCCTTGATAAACTGCTGGTGTGTTATAGGTTAAACAACCGTTGATCGATGTTTTGACAGGTGCCGTGTATACTTCGCCGTCAGGTATATTGCGTAAACCAGAACATTTGATGGCAGGTATGTTTTTAATCGAGAATGTTAGATCAGTGCCAGGACCTATGATTTTTACTTTGTCGGTTTTTTCCATTAAAGTCACCAAAGGGGTCATGGCATCATCCATTTTGGCATAGTCTAGGTTGCAAACATCAAAATAAAAATCTTCAAAGGCCTCCGTACTCATATTAGCCAGTTGAGCCATGGAATGATTAGGATAGCGCATTACGCACCATTTGGTATTTGGTACTCGCAGATCTGTATGTACTGGTTTTTGCCAATAACTTTGGTAAAGCTGCAGCTTTTCAACGGGCACATCGGATAGTTCACTGATGTTTTCGCTCGCTCTAATGCCAATATAGGCATCCATAGTGCTCATGCGCTGGACTTCCCATTCGGCGATTAATTTTAATTGATCGATAGTGGCGTTTTGTAATAAAACGCGCTGCAATTGATTGTTTTTTAGGGTTAAAAAGGGTATGCCTCCGACTCGATATGCTTCGGCGACGATGGCTTTAGCCAAAGGCAAGGCATCATCGAACATTTCAATAAGGATTTTTTCACCTTTTTGCAAACTGGTGGAATAGGTGATGAGATTTCTGGCAAGTGTATTTATTCGCGAATCCAATGTAGTAGCCTCCTATGTTAGATATCGTTTTTATCTTTATTATGGCCTAATACAGACCGGGGAATAACTGGTAAATATAACTATATCATATTGTAGCAGAACATAAAAACAAAAAATAAATTAACATAAAGAAAACTTGGCTTATGCCAAGCCTCAGCGCAGGCTGGAGCCTTAGTTGCCCTTACTTGGAATCAAGGAAGTGTATACTTTCTGATTCCGAAAAAATATTAGTTCAGCCTATTGCATTTACTATTAGTATGATATATAATAATGTATGTGATTATTCCTCGATAGCTCAGCTGGTAGAGCAATCGGCTGTTAACCGATCGGTCGTAGGTTCGAGTCCTACTCGAGGAGCCATTCTGGCCCGTTGGTCAAGAGGTTAAGACACCGCCCTTTCACGGCGATAACGGGGGTTCAATTCCCCCACGGGTCACCAACACCATCCATCTCGGGCGATTAGCTCAGCCGGGAGAGCGCCTGCCTTACAAGCAGGATGTCGGCGGTTCGATCCCGTCATCGCCCACCATATTATGTATAGTCAATGAGTATTGGAATGCAAATTCTGATACTCATTTTTTGTTTTGTTTTAAGCTTTAGTTGTAGATTATGTATACTGTAATATTTTATGTGTTACAACAAAAAGTGTATTTAAATTATTGAGTTTATGCAATGTTAAGAGATTTCCCAGTTGTTTATTATTGCAATCAGTATGCTATAATATTATTGCAGATCATGGAGACAGAAATAGGACGACAATATAGCGTGTGTAAAGATGAGAGGTGAATGATGTTGCATTCTGATCGCTTAAGATTGTCTCTGGTTCTTTTTGTAAGCATTTTAGCGGTAGGTATTGCGGGTTTTATGGCACTTGAAGGTTTATCCTTTAATGATGCCACATATCTGGCTGTGGCGACAATTTCCACAGTGGGCTATGGTGATATTGTACCTAAAACACATGCTGGGCGTTTATTTACATGTGTGTTTATTATCGTTGGTGTGGGGATGGCTTATTATACTTTTAGTTTGGTTATCAGCATGTCTATTGAAGGGCGATTAAAAGATTTTTTAGGGAGGAGAGGCATGGATAGACGTATTGCAAGTTTAAATAATCATATTATTGTGTGTGGGGCTGGTAAAGTAGGGGGCAATGTGATTGAGCGTCTGCAGTATGAAGGGCAAGCGTTCGTCGTAATAGAGAAAGATCCGTTAGTGTATGAGCAGCTCTATGAACAGAAGGTTCTAACTATACATGGTGATTCTACTCTTGATGAAGTATTGTTATCAGCTGGCGTGAAGCGGGCCAAGGGATTGATAACGGCTTTGTCTCATGATGCAGACAATGTATATGTGACACTAACAGGCAAAAGCCTTAATCCTGAAATGATGATTGTGGCGCGGGCTGATCGGAAGGAAGCCGAAGGCAAATTACGCAGTGCTGGTGCCACTACTGTTATTTTCCCCTCAGTTATGGGAGGCAGACAAATGGTTTCAGCTATGACCAAACCTGTGATTATGGATTTTGTCGAGAACTTATTTTATAGTCAAGAATTACATATGGATATCGCTGAAATTACGATAGATGCTACTTCAACTTTAGTGGGGAAGAATTTCATTGATAGTGATATTAAAGGACGGTTTGATGCCATTGTGGTGGCTATTAAAAGAGGTGATATCTTGATGACTAATCCTGGGGCGACCGAAGTGCTATGGGCAGGTGACATTATGATTGTTCTTGGTCAGCGGACTCCGTTAAGCAAACTTCATAGTTGGGCATCAGCTGAAACCGATGGTGAAAGCTGATGGATGTTAAAGAACGACGGGTAAAGTTGTTAGAAAAATTAAAAAATGCAAGTGAACCATTGACAGGTACCTGGCTCGCCAAAGAATTTAAAGTCAGCCGACAAGTCATTGTTGGTGATTTTGCAATTCTGCGAGCCGCTGGCACAGCCGTTTATGCCACCCCTCAAGGGTATGTGTTGCCGACAATGGAAAGTTCTAAAACAATGAGGGTGAAGCTGGCTTGCAAACATGAGCGAGCAGATTTGGAGCAAGAACTTGTGATTATTATTGACAATGGTGGCAAAGTACTCGATGTGATCGTGGAGCATCCTTTATATGGTGAATTGACAGCTAATCTGATGCTGGCTTCCCGCCGGGATTTAACTGAGTTTTTGCATAAACTTGATGCCAGTCATGCTGAGCAACTAGCGAGTATCACTGGTGGCGTACATGTGCATACCGTAGAAGTTCCTGATGCTGAAACTTTGGTGAGAATAAAAGATGAGTTGAGGAAAAAAGGGATTTTGTTGAATTAAAGTTATCTGGAAAAATTTTCAAGGAATTATCAGTAGACAATAAGATAAGAATAGATTGTGGCTTTCCATCATAGAGTAGGTGGAGAGCTTTTTTATTTATGCTCGAATAAAGGAGAGGAATAACAATGAATTCAGTCATGCTACTCGTTGTGGCTGCGTGTACATTTTTATTAGCGTACCGTTATTATTCAGCTTTTATTGCTACGAAAGTTCTAATGCTCGATGATTATATCCTTGCACCGGCCCATCGCTATAATGATGGCAGTGAGTTTGTTCCTACTAATAAATGGGTACTATTTGGACATCATTTTGCTGCGATTGCTGGTGCAGGTCCGCTCATTGGACCCGTATTGGCTGCTCAGTATGGTTGGGGGCCCGGCTTTATGTGGATACTACTAGGATCGGTTTTTGCGGGTGGTGTCCATGATTTTATCATTTTATTTGCCTCTGTCCGCCATAGGGGTCAGTCTCTAGGGATGATTGCTCGCCGAGAAGTAGGTCCCATTACAGGTATCGCTACATCGTTATCAATTTTGTTTATTATTATTGTTGCTTTGGCTGGACTCGCTGTTGTCGTTGTAAATGCTCTGTTTAAGAATCCATGGGGCGTTTACACTTTATTTATGACCATTCTCATTGCCATCATAATTGGTTTATATATGTTTAAAATTGTACCAGGTGCTATTGGTTCTGGTTCGATAGCTGGTTTTTTGCTAGTATTGGCTGCGGTATTTACTGGACATTATATTCCAGGCTCTGCATGGGCGGATCTATTTACGTTAACAAAGAATCAGTTAGCCATTGCTTTACCTGTTTATGGATTTTGCGCCGCAGTGCTACCTGTATGGCTCTTACTGGTTCCTCGTGATTATCTTAGTTCCTATATCAAGATCGGTACCATTGGTGCTTTGGCTCTAGGGATTCTGATTGTTCAGCCGACTGTCCATATGCCCTTTACGACGACCTTCATTCATGGTGGTGGACCCGTTCTTCCTGGACCTGTATGGCCCTACGTATTTATCACCATTGCTTGTGGCGCTATTTCTGGATTCCATGCGTTAATCAGTTCAGGTACTACACCGAAAATGATTGAGATCGAGTCCCAGGTTCGTCCCATTGCTTATGGTGGCATGTTGACTGAAGGTTTTGTAGCAACCATGGCACTTATTTCTGCATTAGTGCTCATTCCTGGCGATTATTTTGCCATTAATACTGGGGCTGCCGTATTTGCGAAGCTGAATATACCCACCGTTGATATCAAACACTTATCAGAACTCGTGGGCATCGACGTAACGGGCCGACCAGGTGGTGCGGTGTCTCTTGCTGTTGGCATGACCAGTATTTTTTCGAGTATTCCTGGTATAGGGCATCTTATGAATTATTGGTATCAGTTCATCATCATATTTGAAGCGTTGTTTATTCTAACAACCATCGATGCTGGTACGCGTGTAGCGCGATATATTTTGCAGGAAATTTTGGGAACGTATATATATGCTCCGTTTAAAGAGGTAAACTGGTTGCAAGGAAGTTTATTTTGTAGCGCTCTTGTTACAGTGAGCTGGGGGTATCTGCTCTATAGCGGAGATGTGGCAAGTATTTGGCCTTTATTTGGTGTAGCCAATCAGTTGTTGGCTGTGGTAGCTCTTGCCATCGGTACAACAATTATTTTAAAAATTTCTATAAGAAAATCTTACGCATGGATCACTTTTGCGCCTTTATTATTTTTATCGATTACTGTAATGTATGCAGGGGTACTCAATATGTTTATGTTCTATAAACGTGGAGATTTGCTTGGTGCTATTAATGGTACGGTTAGTATTATTTTGATGATATTAGTTTCCGTTATATTAATTGATTGCACGCGCAAATGGTTAGAACTTTTAAAAACAGTAAAACCTGTTGGCATGAATATTGAACAGCATAGTAACTGTATCATTGGAGATGCTAAACTTAATATTCCAAGTTAGATGGAGTGAACTTATGAGGTTAGGCGTTGCATAAGCTAATCAAACAGCTTATAAGTCGTGTCTCACCTTAATTTTTTTTATTTTAGTATTGTCATAAAGGTGATAGGGGGCGTATAATAGTCCTGACAAGACAGATGTATATACGCGACCTTGTTTCGATGAAGAGAGGGTACGCAGTGAACTGACAGGGGGAAGGATATTGTTTGGACAGTATTTGAAGAACTTTGATTCCCGGGAAATGATGGAGATAGAGACCGAATATCTGGTAGTAGGCGGGGGAATTGCGGGACTGTTTACAGCCTGGTCTGCATATGAAAAAGGGGCAAAAGTAACGATAATTACCAAGCAGAGTATTACAGATAGTAATACCGATAAGGCTCAGGGGGGCATTGCAGTTGCGATTGGCAAACAGGATTCTCCAGCAATGCATATGCAAGATACCTTGATCGCTGGTGCAGGGCTCTGCAACGAAAGTGCAGTGAAAATCCTGGTTACCGAGGGCGTGGATAGAATTGTGGAATTGATTGACCTGGGAGTGAATTTTGATCTAGCAGGAGAGGGAATTGCTCTGGCCAAGGAAGGCTGTCATAGTCAGGCTCGTGTAGTACATGCTAATGGTGATTCTACTGGCGCTGAAGTGATTCGAGGGCTCAGAAAAAAAATAGCAGAGACGCCTGAGATAGAAATTATTGAATATCAGTGTTTGGTGGATTTATTAGTAGAAGACAAGGTTTGTTATGGCGCATTGGTTTTTGATAGTCAGTCACAAGTATTTCGGATTTTTAAAAGCTCTGTTGTTGTTCTAGCGACAGGCGGAATTGGCCAATTGTATGAGCATACTACCAATCCAGAAGTGGCTACCGCTGATGGTATTGGGGCAGCCTGGCGGGCTGGCGCTGAACTCATGGATATGGAGTTTGTACAATTTCATCCTACAGCCTTAGCATTACCAGGAGCGCCAACTTTTTTAATTTCTGAAGCGCTACGCGGAGAGGGTGCAGTACTCAAGAATGTGCACAAGGAACGATTTATGCCTAAATATCATGCTATGGCTGAATTAGCTCCCAGGGATGTAGTGACCAAGGCTATTTTTAATGAAATGACCAATACTGGTGAAGATCATGTGTTATTGGACATTACCCATCTGAAACCCGAGCAGATACAATCTAGATTTCCCATGATTGTAGCTACCTGTTTGAAATATGGACTCGATATTACACGCCAGTTGATTCCCATTGCCCCTGCTGCTCACTATATGATGGGTGGTGTGAAAGTCAATATATGGGGAGAAACAAATATTCAAGGCTTGTATTGCTGTGGAGAGTGTGGTTGTCTCGGTGTACATGGCGCTAATCGTCTAGCCAGCAATTCGCTGCTGGAAGGCCTGGTCATGGGGAAAAGAATTGCCCAAAACTATAGTTCTTTGCTGACAGATAAAGTCAAGGATCATAGACGATTTGTCAGTAACAAATTAAAGACAGGATCATCTTGTAATTATGGAGAGGTACGCAGTGGACTGCAAAAAAACATGGAGCAACATGTAGGCCCATTACGCACTGCTGCAGGTTTGTCAAAAGCAGTGGTTTGGTTTGATCAATGGGACTATTTAGATCATTATGAAGTCGAAAATAGTATGGAAATCGAAGTACGTAATATGCTGACCGTTGGTAGACTTATTGCTGAGGCGGCTAATCTCAGGATGGAAAGTAGAGGCGGACATTTCCGACAAGACTATCCTAAGACTTTAACAGGTTGGTGCAAACACGTATCACTAAAAAAATAACGAATACAGTCTGTTTCAGACAGTCTCGTAGCATGATAGAAGGTGGTTTTTATAATGGATTGTAAACTTATTGCTAAACTTATTGAACGATGCCTGTATGAAGATATAGGTAGTGGTGATATTACTGCTAATAGTATTGTGCCAACAGGCGCGAACACCAAAGGTATCATTCATGCGAAACAGTCAGGTGTGATCGCAGGACTTGCAGTCGCTGAAGAAGTCTTTCGCTTTTTGTCAGCGGATATTTCCTTCATTTGTAAGGTGAAAGACGGTGATAAAGTCGAAGCAGGCACAATCCTCGCCGAAGTAGAAGGTGATGCCAGAACTATTTTAACAGGTGAGCGGGTGGCATTGAATTTCCTGCAGCGTATGAGCGGTATTGCCACATATACGTCGTTCTTAGTAGAAAAAGTTAAGGGATATCCAGTACGGGTGGTCGATACCCGCAAGACTACGCCAGGTCTTCGCATGGTGGAAAAATATGCAGTACTCGCTGGTGGTGGTTATAATCACAGGTATGGGTTATATGATGCCGTAATGATTAAAGATAATCATATTAAAGTAGCCGGCGGTATAGCGCAAGCTGTAGCTGCTGCTCGGGAAAAAGTGTCTCATATGGTCAAGATAGAGGTTGAGGTGGAAGATTTAGCGGGGGTTGCTGAAGCTTTGCAAGCAAAAGCCGATGTTATAATGCTGGACAATATGGATATCCATACGATGGGACAGGCTGTAGCCATGATCGGCGGTTTGGCATTGGTGGAAGCATCAGGTGGAATTAACGAGGAGACGATTGCTGTTATTGCTAAAACTGGCGTAGATATCATATCTGTAGGAGCCCTTACTCATTCAGCCCAAGCTTTGGATATTAGTTTAGATATTGGCAAAATAAAAGTTGGAACAAAGTAAATTAATGTGTAATAATAGGGGATGAAGAAAAATTAGTTGCACTGGAGGTTGAGTATGGATATCGTTGCTCGTTTGGAACAGATACCTGTAGGAACATTTCATTATCGTATACTCGTGATTACTGGCCTAGGGTGGATGTTTGATGCGATGGATACAGGCATTATTGCTTTTGTATTACCAGTGCTGATCAAGACATGGGGATTGACGACGGCTCAGGTTGGCTATATCGGCAGTATTGGTTTAGTTGGTATGGCATTAGGGGCGGTCTTGGCTGGATCGGCGGCAGATCGGTTTGGACGTAAAAATATATTTGCTGGTACCTTGCTAATCTATAGTTTAGCCACTGGACTGTGCGGTTTAGCTTGGAATTTTGAATCATTATTAGTTTTTCGGTTTTTAGTAGGCTTTGGTTTGGGAGGACAACTACCAGTAGCGGTGACGTTGGTGACAGAATACGCACCACCTGGTGATCGAGGACGGTTTATTGTGTTATTAGAAAGCTTCTGGGGCCTTGGATGGTTGGTTGCCGCCATTATTGCTTATCTGATTATTCCTCGTTATGGCTGGAATGTAGCATTTTTAATTGGGGCGTTGCCTGCATTATATGTATTTAAAATTTGGAAATCAGTCCCTGAATCGGTGCATTATTTACTAGGGAAAGGGCGTATACAAGAAGCTCATGAGATTGTTAGGACAATGGAAGGAGCTGCGGGGATGAAGCCTGGGGACAGTATGATTGCCCCTCAGATGCAAAAAGCTCATAAGGCTGCTTTTGCTGATCTTTGGACACCTCAATTTCTTAAAAGAACAGTCATGTTATGGATATTGTGGTTTGGCATTGTATATTCCTATTATGGTATTTTTACGTGGTTGCCTTCCTTAATGGTGGGACAAGGCTATTCTGTGATTAAAACATTTGAATATGTATTGATTATGACTTTGGCTCAACTGCCTGGGTATTTTGCGGCGGCCTATCTCGTTGACCGTATTGGTCGCAAAGCCACTTTATCTGGATTTTTAGCGGCTAGCGCTATCTGTGCTTACTTCTTTGGTCAGGGGGGCAGTGCGACAGCAGTATTGTGGTGGGGGAGCTTTATGTCCTTTTTTAATTTGGGGGCATGGGGTGTTGTATATACATACACACCTGAATTATATCCGACTAGAATGCGGGCTTTCGCCTCAGGCTGGGCAGCTGCCGTAGGTCGTGTGGGTGGTATCTTAGCGCCTGTTATTGTAGGCTATATGATTAATAGCAATAATGGCTTTAATAACGTTTTCGTCATGTTCGCCGCCGTCATGCTCGTTGTGGCAGCTGTTGTTTGGCTCATTGGTGAGGAAACAAAAGGCAAATCATTGAAGGAAATAAGTGGATAGTAGGCTGAGTGCCCGTTATTGGCTCTAGTGAAATCAAGAGTTGGCATATGTGCTGACTCTTTTTTTTTTACATCCAAATTATAAATCAAAAGTCTCAATGTTCAGCTTTAGATGGACGAGTTTGTTAGTAAAATGTTATAATTTATATAGATGAACGTAAGGTGGTTTTCTTTATGGCAATGATTCTCATTGGACTTTTAGTTGCATTTTTCGTATATAATGATGCTAAAAAACGGGGTCATGGGGCGATAACGGCGATATTTTGGGCAATTGGTAGTGGTGTTGTACCTTTCGCTTATGTGATTCTACCGTTATATTTGCTACTTGGCCGTAAGGCTAAGGAACGAGATCAATACTATAATGATGATGTTATTGATATTGAAGCAACAGTAGTAGAACAAACTGTGAGTTGTACGAGGTGTGGGAGCGATGTAAAAGAGGGCTTGTTGGCGTGCCCTTATTGTCACGAACCAACTGGTGCAAGTAAAAATTGATAATTAATCATTAGACATGTCATGGACATTATGTTATAATAATCTTTGTCACTGTAAGCCGTAATTTGTGCTCGTAGCTCAGGGGATAGAGCATTGGCCTCCGAAGCCATGTGCGCAGGTTCGATTCCTGCCGGGCACACCATAGGAAATTCAAGCCTTCCAGCTATTTTGCTGGAAGGCTTTTTGCATCAAAAACTGCTTATGCACTGCTTATTTTGAAAGAATATAGTATTCGTTAAAGATAATTAGAAAAACTACGCTTGTGGGCGTAGTTGGTGAATTGCCGTTTTTGATAACAGCCATTGGAATAGAAATTTGTCATCGATAGAACCATCAGCGAGTTTTAACCCTATTTCAATCAATTCCTCTTGTGTATATTTAAGAAAAATTCCATTGACAGTTAAAAATACCAGCATAACATGTACGCCAGATCTTTTATTTCCATCAAGAAAAGGATGGTTCTTAACAATTGAAAAAGCTAAACGAGCTGCCTTTTGCTGTAAAGTAGGATACATATCAATTTCATCAAAGGTTTGAAACGGGGAGTTTAACGCTGATTCTAATAGACCAATATCCCGTAATCCATCAGTTCCGCCAGTAACTGAGATTAAATCAGCATGCATTTCTAATACCTGCTTAGAAGTTAGTCGTTTCATTTTGCTAATTCCTTGTATGCAGTCATATTTTTGGCGATAAGACGTTTAGAAATACTCATTATATCTTCATCAGGCATAGTTTGTTCGGTCTCCGCTTGGCTAAATTCTATCACCAAATAACGAGGGACATTATTTTTTAATATTACAACCATGCCATTTTCATCAACAAGTCGTGCGACTTTAGAGAAGTTTTGATTTGCTTCGGTGATAGAGACCAAGGTATTTGTATTTACTTGCATTTAGATAACCTCCTTCAAGAATTACTATATTCATATTATAACTCAAAAATAGGATAAATTAAACCTATAATTATATGCGGTTTTAAATAGTCAAGCTACTTATTGTTTTTTAGAGTATAATAGTAAAAGCGAATTATTGCACAGTAATTATGCAAACTAAAAAACCGGCATTTCAAAAATGTTATTCATATATTTTAGAATGTCATCATTGAAGTTGACTTTGGCTCCTTTTACTGTAGTTTTTACACTCAAATCTACCTCTTTTGGTTTGTTATATTCAGACAGAGGATAAAAGGAAACTTTAAAAAGTTTCCTTATTTTATTGGCGAAATGAGTCAAAATGTGATGATAAAATATTTGTGGCCTCTTGCCTTTTGGATTCAAGCTCATGTAAATAAATTGCTGTAGTCTTAATATCTGTATGACCTAACATATATTGGACTGTTGTTAAAGGAACACCATAAGCTAGGGCATAAGTTGCTGTCATATGACGGAATGAATGTACGGTTATTTTGGGTAAATCATTTTCCACACAGAATTTATGTAACCAACTAGAGAAGCAAGTAGGGAAGGCTTGTCTGACCTCATTTGTACCAGAGGTGTTTTTTCTTTCAAGAAAGATGAATTGCTTTGGATTTACATAATTTTTATCTGCCAAATATTTAGTCTGTATATCTTTATGCTGGTGTAAGAGACTGATCGTGTAATCATCGATTCCCAGCCATCTGGTAGAGGAAACGGTTTTTGGAGATTTTAGACCAACAGGCTGGTGCGCAAGTACTTCGCAGGCTTTATTGATAAAAATACGTTTATTGTTAAAATCAATACAGTCCCAAGTTAAAGCCATAAATTCTCCACGTCTTGCGCCAGTTAATGAGCAGAGACTTACCATAAGCTTATATTTTATATTAAGTGGTAAATCATCAAGCTTTTCAACTAATTTCAAAAAGTTTTTAAAATCATTTTCTTGCCATATAGGTAAGCGGCGGTAATTTGCTTTTGGAATATCTTCTTTCATGATGAGGCTACAAGGACTATATGAAAGATATTTCCATTGTACGGCTTTATTTAAGATACTACGCAATAATTTATAATGCATCTGTACGCTAGCATCTGACAAAGGAATTGTAAAAAGTGCTTATTTGAACAAATTGTTACTGGAACCATAAGTTTGCTGTTTGAGCTAACTTATGGTTCCTTTACTATATATAAGTTGCACATTCTTGAGGAAACTAAGGAATTCTTCAGCATCGTACTTCTCGTTTTCCTCATAATAAATGTGGCCTGTTTCATAATTTAAAACCCCTAAAAGCTTGACACCTTGTTTCTCTGGAGATGAAGATATATGACTCGATATCGTTGATACAGACGTATGTTTTTGGTTTCCTTCATTGCCTTTTAATGGCTTGAATTTGAGAATTTTGGTTATCACCTTCAAGCATATTACTATTCATCAATCAAACCACCAATCTATTAGTATTTATGGTTAACATAATATTATGATTTCTGTGGATTGAATTGAGATAGTTGATGGTTATGTATTGGATTTGGGACTTAATTCCTTGTAATAGATTTTTTGCAACCTATATATTTTTTTTATAATTATAAAATGAAGTTTGCAGATGATTATATTTCGACAAAAACTGATAAAAACATGTTATACTGGTCAAGATATGACGAAAAAAAGAATTTTGTCGTGGAAACTTTGTGGTATAAGCTAGAGCTTTCTGATAGATGAGGTGGCTGTAATGAGGACTTTCTTTTACTATCTAGTAGTTTGAGAATCAATACGGCATCGGAGAAAAAACTGTGAAATTTAACAAATATACGTTACGTATGTAGGAGGAGTTCTTGAATGTTTCTTGCCAAGATCACACATAGCATTGCCAACCTATGGCACAGACAAGCTTTGAGGCAAAAACTTAGTTTTTGTCTTGTTAGTATGACGGTTTTGCCCTTGTTGCTAACCATGGCGGTAACTGGGGGTAAAAATGAGAATATTCTGACAGGAATGGTGGCTAATCATAATCGTGATATTGCGGAACGGACTGCTGAAGATATTGACCAGATGTTTAGTGGGAAAATTAAGGTGTTACGGATTGCCGCGAATACGGCTGAGATCAAGTCGATGCTGCCTGACAGGCAGATAGTCTTACTTAAAGCTATCGCTGACGCGGATGCTGATATTCAAATTGCGATTGTGGCTGATAGTGCAGGCAATCAGATTACTCGATCAGATGGACGTGTGACTGATGGTGCAATTACGTATCGCGATCGGTATTATTTTGAAAAAGTAAAACGAATCAACGAGACGGTGGTCTCCGACGTTCTTATCGCGAAAAGCACTGGCTATCCGGGGATTGTCATTGCTGAACCAATCAAGGATGAGAATCAGCAATTGGTAGGCGTGCTGATTGTGAACGTGAAATTACAGGGCATTATTGACCGCATTAACCGTATCAAGATTGGCCAAACTGGTTATGCCTATCTGGTTAATGAAGACGGGCGTATTTTGTTGCACCCAGATCGGGGAATGGTTGAGCGAAGTGAGGATGTCTCATCGCTTGCTCCGGTTAAGGCTGTGATGGATAAGCAGACAGGTTTGGTGGAGTATGAATACAAGAACCAAAAGCGATTGGCTGCCTTCAGTTATATACCGCGAACCGGATGGGGCTTAATTGTCCAGCAACCGATGGAAGAAGCGCTGGCAGATGTAAACGATGTCAAATGGACAACACTTATGATTGCGCTACTGGCGGTTGCCCTTGCAAGCTTAATTGGTATTGCTGTGACTCGCATGATGACAAAGCCGATCATTGATATATCAAAGGCGGCAGGCCGTTTAGCCAAAGGAAATCTGGATGCCAGGAGTCTGGTTACAACGTGTGATGAAATAGGACAGCTAGCAATAACGTTTAACTCTATGGCTGATGAGTTGCGCACAAGAACGAATGCCCTGCTGGAAAGTGAAGAGAAATATCACTCCTTGGTGGAAAATATCAGCATTGGCATCTATCGGGAGACCGGAGATGCAAAATCCTTTATCGCATATGCAAATCCTGCCCTTGTGGGGATGCTGGGCTATGACTCTGTGGACGAACTGTTAAAGGTTCCGGTATCAGCGCAATTCTGGAGCCACGAAGAGTTAGCTGCAATTGATGAAGTGGTAGAACGGGCTGGTGCGGTGAAAAATAGAGAAGTCCGACTTCGCAGAAAGGATGGAATGGCCATCTGGTGTTCTATTACAGCGGTTAAGCATTATGATCATCAAAAAAACACTTTTTGTGTTGACAGTGTGGTCGAGGATATTACAGAACGCAAACTAGCAGACGAGAAGTTGCGCCAAGCTTACGCTGAGTTAGAACGGAAAGTAGGAGAGCGAACTAGAGAGTTGACGGTATTGAATGAAGAGCTGCGCCTGATTTCGTTGCAAGATGGTCTTACTCGCATCGCTAATCGGCGCTATTTTGACGAATTTCTGGAGCGCGAATGTCGACGGGCTAAACGAGGGCAAACATCCATTGCTTTGATTTTGCTAGATGTCGATTTCTTTAAGTTGTATAACGATACTTATGGGCATGTCGCCGGGGATGAATGCCTTAGACGAATTGCAAGTACACTGCGGGGGATAGTGAAACGTGCGACGGATCTCGTTGCACGTTATGGTGGAGAAGAATTCGCTATAATCTTACCTGAAACTGATCAAGCCGGGGCTGTGAAGGTTGGAGAACGTATTCTAATGCAGGTTAGAGAATTGGCCATGCGGCATGAGATGTCACCAGTTAATGAATTTGTTACAGTAAGTATTGGCATTACTGCCGTCATCCCTGCGGCAGATTTGATGCCAGATATGATGATTATCGCCGCCGATCAGGCTCTCTACCAGGTGAAGCAGTCAGGGCGAAATCAACTACAATTGGCGGGTAAACTCAAGAGTGCCGAATCTGCTGCTGACAGTTCATGGAGTAAATAGCCATGATAATGTTCACTATAATCTTTGAAAATGAGGTACAGCAAATGTCACAGAAATTATTTAAATGGAAGCATTTTGAGGCTGAAATTATAATACGGTGCGTTCGCTGGTATCTTAAATATCTACTGAGCTACAAATTGCGGAATTGAGGCTATGCATATGATTAAGAAGGGGCAGGTTGAAGAAATTCAATGTGTCCTATTCTATTTATGCCACCTTGCAGTCCTAAATATAATCTTATTGAAGGACTTTGGGAATGGATGAAATCAGAAATCGTCAATAATGCTCTTTACACTTCTACTGCTGCAATTATTAAAGGACCTAAGGTGGTAATCAACAGGCTATGTGTTAAGTTGTAAAATCTTTTTTGCAAATTATATAGTTATATAATTAGAGTCCAGCTAACTGTATTTCAGAAAAAACGCTTGACTTGGAGTGCGCTCCAAGTGTTAAAGTTTAGATAGCAGGAAGAGAAAAGTATAGACAAGTAAAAACAATTAAGAAAAGGGAGGCTATTACGATGAAGTACAAAAAAATAGGAAAAACAGACATTGAAGTATCAGCAGTTGGATTAGGCTGCATGGGAATGAGCGCTGTTTATGGACAGGCAGATGATAAAGAAAGCATTGCTACGTTACAATATGCATTAGATCTTGGGATAAACTTTTGGGATACTGCTGATATTTATGGAAACGGCGCAAATGAAGAACTGATTTCTAAAGTGTTGGTTCCAAACCGCAATAAGATTTTTATTGCAACAAAATTTGGTTTCCGTGTAAGAGATGCAAAAGGAGATGCATTTGTTGGCGGTGATACTTATGTTGATGCTTCCCCGAAATGGATGAAGCAGGCAGTTGAGAACAGTCTCAGACGTTTGAAAATTGATACCATTGATCTTTATTATGCACATCGTGTTGACTCGACTGTTCCTGTAGAAGAAACAGTTGGTGCCATGTCTGAACTGGTAAAGGAAGGAAAAGTGCGTTACTTAGGTTTAAGTGAGTGTACACCGGAGGATTTGAAAAAGGCATATGCTGTCCACCCGATAACTGCAGTACAAAGTGAATACTCTTTGCTCACCCGTGATGTGGAAAAAGAGATTCTTTCATTAACAAAAGAGTTAGGTATAACGTTCGTTCCGTTTGCTCCGTTAAGTCGTGGATTGATTACAAACAAGCTCAATGTAAGTACACTTGAATCAAATGATTTCCGCAGAAATCTGCCGCGCTATAATGGAGAATATTTAGATAATAATCAAAAATTAGCATCTGAATTTGCCGAATTTGCCGCAGGTGAACATTGCACACCTGCACAGCTTGCCATAGCATGGATAATGGCACAAAGTGATAATATCATTCCTATTCCTGGAACAAAACGTAGAAAATATCTGGGAGAAAATGCAGGCGCGGCAGATGTAACTCTGACTGCTAAGGAGCTGGAAGAGATAGAAAAATTATTGAACAAATATCCAAATATCGGGCCACGCTACAGTGCGCGTGAGAATAAATTTGTAAAAAAATAAAATCAGATACTTTGTAATAAGTGAATAGATGTTTAAACTTACTGGTAGCGAACCAAGTACCTGAAATCAGGTAACTGGTTTGCTGCCTTTGTAAAAAAAACAGACTGTATCGGATGCAAACAGTGTGAAAGAAATTGTCCCCAGCATATTCAAATTACAAAATGTTTAAGGGCTGTAGCGGATACTTTTGAAGCATAGCTTCCTTTCCGCAAATAGTTAGGGGGTTAAATAGGCATCAGTAAATAAATATTTAGATTTAGCATTCATCCAAGAAGATGTTCCTGAAACATTGAAGAATCATTACGACTTATTAGAACATCATGCAAGTGAGTGCATAGAATGTGGGTTATGTATGAAAAACTGTCCATTTGGTGTAGAGATTATTAATAAAATGAAACAGGCAGTTAAACTTTTTGGCAATTAAACAATTATGCAGGTCACCAAATGAATACGATTAAGAATACTTGACTTGGAGTGAACTCCAAGGTTTATACTGACGATACAAAAATATTGGGGAGTTTCTATAATGTTTAACTTTGATTTTTACAATCCAACACGCATTTTATTTGGTAAGGACAGACTTGAGACTATTGATAAGTATGTTCCGGCCGAGGCTACTGTCTTAATAACCTATGGAGGTGGGAGTGCTAAAAAGAGTGGCCTTATCGACAAGGTTAAAACTGCACTTGGGGACAGAAAAGTTTATGAATTCGGTGGTATAGAGCCAAACCCTCGTTACGCAACATTGGTAAAGGCTGTAGAAATTGTACGTAATGAGAAAAATGATTTTTTGCTTGCAGTTGGCGGTGGTTCTGTTATCGACGGAACTAAATTCATTACACTTGCTTCTTCTTACAAAGGAAATTCCAGTGACCTGTTGAAGTACGGCTTTACGCCTATTACTTCTGAGGTAGTAGGTAAAGTAGTTCCAATTGGTACGGTACTTACCTTGCCTGCGACGGGTTCTGAAATGAATAGCGGAGCTGTAATCAGCTATGGGCACGGAAAATATCCCGTAATGAGTGCGTTAACTTTTCCTAAATTTTCAATATTAGATCCAACTATTACTTTTACACTTCCAAAGATTCAGGTTGCCAATGGCGTGATTGACGCATTTGTGTATACTACTGAGCAATATATCACATATCCTGTGGATGCCAAGGTACAGGATCGTATAGCTGAGGGCATTTTACAAACATTGATTGAAATCGGTGAAACTACAGTTGCTGAACCTGAAAATTATGATGCACGTGCCAATCATGTTTGGTGTGCTACTCTTGCATTGAATGGGTTAATCGGTGCGGGGGTTCCACAGGATTGTGCGACTCATATGATCGGACATGAACTTACTGCATTATTTGACATTGATCACGGACAGACTTTAGCGATTGTATTACCATCATTGCTAGAGGTAAGACGGGAACAAAAACGCGCTAAACTTCTGCAATATGCAGAACGCGTATGGCATATAGAGAGCGGTAGCGAAGAGGAAAAGATAGACCTCTCAATTCAGAAAACTAGAGAGTTTTTTGAAAGCCTTGGTATAAAGACTCATCTGTCCCAATATGGCGTTGAAGCTGATAAAATACCAGTTGTTATTGAACAGCTGAAGGCTCATGGGATGACAGCACTTTCGGAAACTGGAGAGCTTGCATTGGATATAAGCCAAAAGATTCTTGAAGGGGCAATGTGATTTCCTTCCATAGCTTATGCCTGTCTGCCAATAAGGCATTAATTCTACATGACTATGATACAAATATGCACGATAACCTTGCTAACGGTATTGTGCATATTTTTTGAACAAAAATGGAAGATATGAAGAAAACGCTGGAACGCCTGGATTATAAAATTGCAAGATATCAACAGGCAGTAATTGAAACAGAAAAACACTTAAAAGACTGGAGGAATATATATATGAAAGTTGTCGGTATTAACGGCAGTCCGCGAAGAGAAGGAAATACGTCAATTATTATTAAAGCGGTATTTAAAGAATTAGAGAAGAATGGAATTGAAACTGAATTAATACAACTTGGTGGTTTGCCTGTACGTGGCTGCATGGCTTGTATGAAGTGTTTTGAAAAGAAGAATGGCAAGTGCGTAATTCCAAACGATGGGATGAACGACATTATAGAGAAAATGGTCAAGGTGGATGGGATTATTTTAGGTTCACCGGTATATTGTGCTTATGTGACGCCGGAAATGAAAGCCCTTCTTGACCGTGGTTCATTAATTTCCCATGCGAATGGTGGGGCCATGCTAAAGCACAAAGTAGTTGGCGCGGTGACAGCTGTACGCCGTAGCGGAGGCTTACACGCATTTGATACAATGAATCATTTTCTCCATATAACCGAGAGCTTTTTAGTGGGAGCCAGTTATTGGAATATGGTTCATGGTTTGGAGCCTGGCGATGTTGAACATGATGAAGAAGGTATGAGAAACATGCAGGTTCTTGGCGAAAACATGGCGTGGCTGTTAAAGAAAATCAACAATTAGACCTTGTAATCGTGACTATAACCGCATGTGGCACCTATGCTGCTATGTCAATTGCCTCAGATTCCCATTGAACAATTAAAGGAACCATGTCTATTTTGAAATGCTTAATCCAAGCATCAACATGGGTACACATTGCTGTAGTAAAAGCCCGAAAGTACCAGTTTCTTGAACTGCGAGTTTTAGATTTTCTTTCAAAAAGATAATCTTCCTTAATTCTCTTGAAAAAGCGTTCGACAGAGGTACGACGGCGAAATCGAGCTTTGAAAAGTTTGCTACCTCGAGGAATTCGTGTAAAGAATCTGAGATTATCTTTTTCTCTTGTGTAGAAAGCCCGACCATAGGCAGACTTAGAACATGGTGAATCACAAGAAATGTTCCGTCCCCGGCAATCGAGAAAACATTAACATCTCCAAGGATACCATGTTTTGTAGATGGAACTACAAAACATTCTTTAAAAATCTTTTGGAAAATGTCATGTGGTCGTGAGTGGAATTTAGGGGGATGCTCAAGATAACGATCAACCAAACGCTTCACTATGCCAGGTCGGCGTAATGGTGATTTATCTCCTTTTTTCTTACCTTTCTTGGGTTTATGCCGGGGCTTACGGACCTTGCTAGAAAGATGTGCAGAAGAACCTAACCAAAGGCGACTAATAAAATCATAAAAAGTACCAACGCCCGGAACATTGCTGGGTGTAAAGCTACTAAGGATGGCAAAAATAGGCGATGTACGCATTGGTTTGACTCAAGTATCAATGGATCGTTCATGTAGTATTTCCATAAGAAGTAAAGAACGAAACATATCTACAGGGCAACGGGCAGGAGTCCCACGGTTGACCGAATATCGGTGGTGAATGATCTCAGAGACTTTAGATAAATCGGAAAACCAAACGCTGGAGAGGGCTTTTTTCTGCAAAAAAATCGGGTTAGAAAGCCCATGCTTTAGATAATGAAATTGTAGCTGTTTTTTAACAAAGCTTTTAAATTCTTGATGGGAACGAGTTGGTTTTAACAAAAAAATCACCGCCATAATCAAATTAGGCTTAAATAATGCCTTCTTCGCGATTATGGGGGCGTTTAAAAAAGTCAAGTCCCAATTTTACTTTCAGTAATAACTGGAGGAAAAAAGAGAAATGACCAAGGCAAAAGCCTTGATCAATATAACATCTCGGGTTTCCAAGAGAGTACTGTAAGAAATAGGGGGAGTTGGCTCTGTGGTAAGTGAGGCGGTTAAAAGTGGCGAACAAGTAATGGCAGATGAAGCAAAAAGCTGATGGTGAAGAACACCAGAATGCTTAATAAGTAAAAAAGATAATCCGAAGTTTTTACTAGGACTTCGGGTTATCTTTTTTTTAGATCTATAAATGATCATATTTGCTAACAAATTTTTACAGCAACTAAGCTATAGCTCGCCTATGCAACTTTTAATCTGTCTAAAATTTTGGATAAAGGAACATTCGCTTGTGATTGTTTATAAATCCAAGTAAACAAATTTCCCTTAACCTCTTTACGTGTATGAGATATTCCTTGGGCAAAAGAGGAAGCTTTTTCCTTTCCAAGGACACAGAAAAAATAGGTCAAAATTGTAAGCGACCAAAATCTTTTAATCGCTGTAATATGGCGTACTTGGTACTGATTAATACCAAGATTACCTTTGGTCTGGCGGAAAAAGATTTCAATTGGCCATCTTTTGCTATAATACTCTAGTGTTGTTTGTGTATCTAACTCCATATTTGTACTCAAAAAACACCGCATTGCCTTAGAATTTAAGAAAGCATCTTTATGCCAAGTAAATAAAGCGACGGCATTAGCGAGACCGTTTAGGGCACCTTCATAGCGATAAACCCAGTATGATTGATGGTTCACGGTTACTAGGTGAACGTCATCTTTCTTAATATAAGTCGCAAAATCTTTAAGTGATGTCTTAATGCCTTGCGGATAGATAATGCGATTTGTTTTTAATCCACCAATAAAATGGTAGCCTTTCTTGAAATGAGCTTCAATGACCTTTGTACATGTAAACCAAGAATCACAGAGTGCATAAGCTGGACCTGTTGCAGTCAGTAAACTGTTTGCGATTTGGCATACCAAATCAATTTTACTAATGGATTCTTTCTCGTAATGCTCAAAATGGTAGGGTAATGTCAATGAACCAACTGAAAGCAATGCTGCTAGCAGTTGATGACCCCATACCGTTTTACCTTCAAGATGAGAAAAATGAAAATTAGTGGCTTCTATTGGATGACTCGCCTGTGACGAAGGCTTTGTCTTTTTAGAAATTGTATCATCATAAATTGCAAAAATAGGCGGAATTGTTTGCTTGGCGGCTTTCTTAACAGCTGCTAGTACAATGTTTTTCATGACTTTCCATAAATAAGATTCATCCCAAACACCTTTTGATAGGAAATGTCCAAAGGTAGTGCGATGACAAGAAGCGAAACCAAGATCCACAATATCAGTCACTTTACCACGATAACCTTTTTGACTGGCGCCAGTAATAAAATTAGCAATATGCTTACGTGCTGGCTCCAAAAAGTAAAGTGGAGGACATACTTTTGAAATGAAATTGTGGATTGTTGAATCATCTGCTAAAATAGATGTATGAGACATGGACTCACTCCTGTCGTTGTTTTTGTGTGGTAACTTATTCATACCACAGTTGTGAGTCCATTGTCTTTATTTTTTGTGTTTGGAATTAAATGGGGCTGAATTTAATCATTTATAGTTTAGATTTCTATAAGAGTGTTATGACAAGAATAAGGTATATAGGTTGTTGATTGATAGGATTGCATATGATCGTGAGGATAATTGGGTGACATCAGGGATTTTGTATAAGTAAGTTTTATAGAATTGATAGTAGTATAAAATCCTACTGAGTTTTTGCATCAGCAACCATAATCTGCCCAAGAGAGATTCCACCATCATTTGTTGGAAGCAAACTATGGTAATAAACATTAAAATTAAATTCCCTCAACGCTAAAATAGTATTCACTAAAAGATATTCATTCATGAATACTCCACCACTTAAAACTAAATTATTAAGAGAATATTTATCTCGCAATCGCAAACACATCTGAACAATTACATCAACTATAGTAGAGTGGAAGCGTCTACTCAAATTTTCTGCGTTATAGGATTTATTAAGAATTTTACCCACAATTTCTTCTATCATAGGCCTATAATCTACTTCAAAGAAATTGTCTTGGGAGTGGATCTTATACTCAAATGGATCTGAAAGATCGAAGTCTCTATTTAGGAGAGATTCAAGCTCTATGGCTGCTTGTGCTTCATATTCTATTTTTGAGCAAATATTTAGTAATGCTGAAATTCCATCAAATAAGCGTCCCATACTTGATGTTTTAAACGAATTAATCTCATTCTTTGCCATTTTAAAATACACTTCGAGTTCATGCGGCGTTAGATTTGCTAGAAAATCAAGAGGCAATTGTAGAAACGATTCCCCATAAGTTCTAAATAACAGATCGATCGCCACACGAAAAGGCTCTTTAACAGCTTTATCACCACCTAGCAAGGAGAAAGGGCGTAAGGATCCTGCCCGCTCAAAATGACTATAATCTCCTATTAAAAATTCTCCACCCCATATCGTACCATCCACCCCATATCCCGTACCATCGAAAATAACACCAATAGCTTTAGAATCTAATTTATTCTCAGCCATACAAGAAGCCATGTGCGCATGATGATGTTGAACAAGAGTAACCGGTAGATCTTTTTGTTTTAAAGAGGCAACTGTTGATCTGAAAACAGGATGGCTATCGCAACTGATTGATATGGGGTTAATTGATAGTAAGTTTTGCATATGTTTTGAGCAATCAATAAGCGATTTAAACGTTTTATCATTTTTAATATCGCCAATATGTTGGCTCACAAATACTTGATCATTTTTACTTAAAGCAATAGTCGCTTTTAGCTCAGAGCCTAATGCTAATAGGGATTTTATATTACGATGGATTCTAATAGGGTAAGGAGCGAATCCGCGAGATCTTCGTATATGAGATATTATAGGTTTTTTTAGAGGAGCATAATTAGTACACCTTACTATCGAATCATCAACTCGTGTGTGGATATCTCTGTTGTTAAGAATAAAATAGTCTGCCACACGGCTTAATTGTTGCAAAGCCTCTTCATTTTTATAGACAATTGGCTGTCCTGAAATATTGCCGCTTGTCATAACTAATACAGGCAACGAACAACTGTCTAACAGAAGATAATGTAAAGGTGCCGAAGGCAACATCAAACCATAACTAGGATTTTTCGGTGCAATAGACTCTGGTAAAGTTCCCTCTTTTTTCTTTAAAATCACAATGGGGCGTTGCACGCTTTGTAAGAGTTCTATCTCTTCAGGGCATATATGAGCGAATTTTTGTGTCGTCTCAATATCTCTTACCATAATAGCAAAAGGCTTCAGGTCGCGCCTTTTTCTTTTTCGTAATTCTTTAACCGCATCTTCGTTTTGTGCATTTACTACCAAGTGGAATCCACCTATACTTTTTACAGCAAATATTTTTCCGTCTAATAATTTTGCTTTACTAAAACTGATTATATCATTAACTACAATAATTTTCCCCGTGTTATCTGTTAATTGCAACTCAGGGCCACATACAGGGCAAGCATTAGGTTGAGCATGGTAGCGTCGATCGTGAATACTATGATATTCCTGGTCGCAATCTGGGCACATCTTGAAATGTTTCATAGTTGTTTTTGCACGATCATAAGGCATTTCTTGAATAATCGAATATCTAGGACCGCAATTTGTACAATTAATAAAAGGATAGTGGTATCGATGATTCGACTCATCAGATAATTCTTTAAGACAGTCTTCGCAAACATTCGAATCAGGGGATATTAGTGTATCTGTCTGATCTAATTTAATACTTTTTTTGATCTCAAATTTTTTATAAGAGCCGGATTGGCGTTTACATGGTAATTGTAATATTTCATCAATTTTAGCCATAGGTGGTGGTGTTGTTTTAATTTTATGGATAAAGAGATTTAAGTTATCCAGTTCGCCCTCAACCTCCATTAATACACCATCAGAATCATTTAATATCCATCCATTGATTCGATACTCCAAAGTTAATTTGTGGATAAAAGGACGAAAGCCTACCCCCTGAACAATCCCGGTAACGCGATAACAGCGCAATTCCATATACTTAATCCTCTTAATCTTTATTTTTTAGATTTAAAATATATTTCCATATTCCGCACCCTCTATCAAAATATCGTATTAATACGTTTATCCCCAACAAAATACGGTGTTTATATTTACATAAATAAAATGTTGTACATCTATAAGATCAATAAGGGGGCGGAATATGAATTTACTCAGGAATCAAGCTAGCACAAACGTGGTAGCGTTGCGCCAACTAACTCTTCGAGTACGTTTTCCGATCCATCAACTTGTACCATTATTACTTCTGGCACTTTAATATCAGATACATATCCTATAGTAACAGCCTCTCTGCCATACTTATGGTTTCGAAGAATGTTTAAGATCGCCTCTTCCTCTTCTGGTTTAACGAAAAGGCAAATACAGCCTTCATTCGCAAGATGAATTGGATTAATTCCTAACATATCCGCAGCCATCATCGTTTCAGGTAAAATAGGCAATTTCTTCTCTTCAAATACAATCGAAAATTCACTAGCTTGAGCATACTCTTGCAGCACAGCAGCTAAGCCGCCTCGTGTGACATCCCTAATATTTCTAACACTACCTACTGGTACAGAATTTAGTAATTCATCAACTAATCCATTGAGTGGGGCACAATCACTTCCAATTCTCTTTTCGAAACCAAGCCCTTTTCGAACAGAAAGTAGATGTATACTGTGATTGCCAATATATCCACTCAGAATTACCTTATCGCCTGGTTGGATAGCTTTACAGTCGAGAGGTGCTCTTTCAAAAACACCTATTCCTGTTGTGTTTAAGCAAATTTTATCTATTTCACCGGCGTTAAGAACTTTGGTATCGCCGGCTACAATCTTCACACCTGCTTCATTCGCTGTATCACGAATAGATTCAACTATCTTCATGAGACTCGAAATGGGAAAGCCAACTTCTAATATCATCGCTAAGGTTAAGTAAAGAGGTTTAGCACCACTTACTGCAATATCATTTACAGTACCGCAAACGGAAATTTTTCCGATATCTCCATTTCCAAAAAATATGGGAGTAACAACAAAAGAATCGGTTGTTACAGCAATTTTTCCAGTGCTAATGGATAGTATCGCACTGTCTTCCATTTGTCCGACATACGCATCACCTAGCGTTTTTGTAATTAATGAAATTAGGTCATGACTTAATTTAGCGCCTGTTCCGTGATCCAATACTACTTTATCAGTTTCAATGTTGATCATACTCATAAAAATTTCCCCCCCCGAAAAGATTCTATAAAAATATTATAAAACTTCAGCTGTTATTAGATGTTTTACAATAATGGTAAATAACCCAGAATTTGATTGAATTTAAATAATTAATCAAAAGATTTTTTAAGGTATATAAGAAATAACTTTTCTGTCAAAGTCATCATGTACTAATAAGTGCTTATAAATGTAATCGCAAGAATATGAATTTGCACAATATCCATCAAGCCAGGCTAGAGCCCTTTGTATATCTTCTGGTCGAGTAGCGATAATACCGTCTTCTGGAACTACTACTTTATATCCGCGGAAGAAAGCATCTGCAGCAGTTGTTTGAACACAAATTTGAGCTTGCATTCCTGTGATAATAACAGTCTTAATTCCCAATTTTTTAAGAGTCTCATCAAGGTCTGTGCCATAAAAACCACTGTATTTGTGTTTCTCCATGATAATATCGTCTTCATGCAAAAACTCTTCTAAAATTCTAGTACCATCACTTCCTCTGGGTACAAGTAGATGTTCACCCATAACTTCTCCATTAGGATCATCAGGATCACTAATAAGTTGAAGATGTATAATAGGGACTTTTAATGAACGCATGTTGTTGAAAAAGTTCTGCATTCTAGGTGTAGCCTTAGAAATGACGTCAATTCTTTCTTGAGTTTTTTGCACCAATGCATATTGTAAATCGTTAGTCAATACTACAACTTTTGACATAAATTCACACTCTCCTCTTATTTGTAAAATAACAAAGCAATTAATACGCTGGACTTTCCTGTATAGGCTGTCAAAAAAATATAAACTTCACGTGCTTACATTTCCTCCTTTTTTTATAAATAATATAAATAAGTAATAAATGGAATCTGCTTTCTAATTTACATTTATACTTTTTGACAACATAGGAGCTAAATAAAAAATAACACTTATGGGAATAAATGTCAATTATAATTTAAAACGGTGCTATATGCGTGATAGTGATTTTACAATAATTGCTATAAATGACAATATATATAAATAGATATGCATTGAAATAAATACGCATAATAATGTTTAAAGGGAAGCCTTTTAAACAAAAGTGGCAGCCCCTGCTGCCTATAGTAATAACTATGCGGAATAACGATATGTAGGAATGAACTTATCTAAAACAGTAGTGTCGCCTCTTATAATTAGACCTACTGATATAAAGGGTTATCTATTTGACGAAGTGAGTTAAAAAATGATAGAGGAAGTGATCCAATTGAGTCAAGCAGATTTTACACAGAGCATATTTGAGCAGATAGTCCACATGTTACTAGCATGGCGAAATACAGAATTACAATTTAGAGATATTATTGAGCAAATTGTGGAAAATACAAAAAAAGAGAATGCTGTATTTAAAAATGAGGATTATATTATGGTTCAAGATATAGTAAAGGATTTACTTGCAAGAGGAATTTTAGTCCTGGGGTCTAACCAGGATAATTTTTCTTGGGCATGGTTAAGGGTAACTGATACACACGCACTTTTTCGTTTAGCTGAAGAGTTAAAATTATCTTTAAAAAAAACTGACTAGGCATCATGTTTTACTAGAAGGGTGGAAGATTAGTGATCTTTTGGGATTTGGGGAATTTAGGATATTTTCTTTAGTTCATCCGATAATTTCCCTCAAGTTTGTGAAAAAAATATCCTAATAATGCAGCAGGTGAAAACTTCTTTTTTATGGAAACTATATACAATATACAATGTTGTATATAATGTTGCATTAATTGGAGGAATTTCCATGGGGCGAGTTCAGTTTTTATTTTCATTAAGAAGTAAATTATTTTTCGCTTTTTTTAGTGTCTCTGCCCTTATTACGATGACGATTACTTATAGTCTGTATAGTCATATGCGAACCGATCATATCACTACTTTGAGCCGGGAAATTATGAATATAGCAGCGGTCGCTTCACTGCAAGTAGATGGGGATGCCCTGGAACAGATGGTTTATCCAGAACAGGAAAATCTGCCAGAATACATAGACATTAAAAAAAGCTTAAACACGATAGCTGGTGAAATTCGCGATATTAAATATATTTATACCATGCGCAAGACCGATCAAGCAGGGCAATACGCCTTCATTATTGATGCCGATTCGGATACAGAAAGTGCTGCTCATATTGGTGACCTATATGACGGCAGCAAGCTCCCTGCAATGGTTGCAGGATTCGCGGCCCCCAGCGCTGACGAGGATTTTAATACTGATCAATGGGGCACCACGATATCAGGATATGCTCCTATACGTAATTCGAATCATGAAGTAGTAGGAATCGTGGGTATTGACATTGATGCTGAGACCATGACAAAAGGATTGGCTGACTTTACTTATAAAGTTATCTACCAATCTATACTCGTTGTTATGCTGTGCGCAGTCGTCATCTTTATCATCGCCAATAGTTTTGCTAGACGTTTCCAGTTGATAAATAAAGCCGTTGATGAAATGGCCAGCGGAAATTGTGACATCGCTTTGGCGGCTGACGGTAAGGATGAAATTGCGCATTTATCTGCTCGTATTAATAATTTGGCCGCTACCTTGCATACTGAACGTGAAGATGTGTTGCTGTCGACCATCAAGGTACTGGTTAATGCGTTAGAAGCAAAAGATAAATACACATCTGGTCATTCATCTGAGGTGGAATCCCTAACTCTTGAGATATGCAGGACGCTCAGGTTGCCGGTAAAGGAAATATTGGACATCACAATAGCCGCTGCTCTGCATGATATTGGCAAAATAGGCATTCCTGATAAGGTGCTACACAAACAAGATAAACTCACAGAGGAAGAATGGTTTCTAATAAAACAGCACCCTTATATTGGCGCTACGATTATCGCAGACATTCCCTCCTTGCAAGTCATTGCAAAAATTGTTCTGAACCATCATGCTCGCTGGGATGGAGCAGGCTATCCCCAGTCCATCTCTGGCACGGACATCCCTATTGGCGCAAGAATTATTGCTGTGGCTGATAGCTTCCAGGCAATGGTATCTGATCGACCCTATCGTAAGGGCATGCCGATAGAAGATGCTTTAGCAGAAATAAAACGCTCTAAAGGTACCCAGTTTGATCCGGAAATCGTCGATGCATTTTTTAAAATTATATTGTAACCGAAAAATTGAGCCCCAGACAAGTCTTAGGAGTGTTATACTTTCGGATTAACTAAATATTTTTTTGACAAAAACCCTAAAGAAAAGTAAAATAAACAAAGTGTTTAATAGACTATCATGTTTTTTACGCCCCACGGCAGAGTTACTTGCCAGTGGGCGTTTGCCTTTGCAAGGGGATCATGAAATGATAGTAATCTATTGAGAAGTGAGGTTTGATCGTATGGTTGCAGTACAAGAAAAAGTTCGGTTTGTTGAGACTGATATGATGGGTGTGGTGCATCACTCTAATTATTTTCGCTGGTTTGAAATGGGGCGGGTGGAGTATTTAAGGCAGGCTGGTATTTTGTTGGCAGAACTAATGGCTGATGGAATTGTATTTCCCATTACTCATGTTGACTGTCAGTACAAGGCTCCCGCTAAGTTTGATGATTATATTCGCATTGAAGCAACACTGGCAGAAATGTCCCCTGTAAAAATGGTATTTACATATAAAGTGATCAAGGAAGTGGATGACGTGCTCTTGGCTACTGGCTGCACGCAGAGTCTTTTTACGGATCATAATGGTAAAATAATTCGTCTAGCGAAGAAATATTATGACAAATTGCAGCTGAACTCTGAAAGTGATAAGTAGAAAAGGTATATAATAAATTATATTTAGATAGAATATTTTTAGGAGGTGCAGCGATTTGAGCAATAATGCACCGATTGGTGTTTTTGATTCAGGAATTGGTGGCCTGACAGTTGTAAAGGAACTTCTTGAGCTCATGCCTGAGGAAAAATTTATATATTTTGGTGACACTGCTCGTGTACCCTATGGACCACGCCCGAAAGAACAGATTCTTGAGTTTATGCATCAAATTCTACGTTTTTTTACTGATCGAAAAGTGAAAATGGCAGTTGTTGCTTGTAATACAATGACAGCATTAGGGCTTGAAATTGCTAGAAAACAGTATTCATTTACGTTGGTGGGCGTAAATGCTGGCGTGGATTTGGCTCTGAGTATTAGCAAGAACAAGAAAATTGGTGTACTTGCGACTGAGGCTACCATTGCCAGTGGGAAACATGCTAGGGATGCCCAATTCAGAGATAAAGATACGATTGTTTATCCCCAGGCTTGCCCTAAACTTGTGCCACTTATTGAAGCCAAGCAGCTTGAGGGAGCCAAGATCGAAAGTGCGGTAGCAGAATATGTGTTGCCAATGAAACAAGCCGGTGTGGACGTGGTAATTTTAGGCTGTACTCATTATCCTCTTGTTAGCTTAGTCATTCAAAAAGTGGCGGGAAATGGTGTGATTTTGATTGATCCTGCGAGGGAAACAGCTCTGGAGGCCTATAGTATTTTGCGGGGACAAGACCAGTTATCAACTATGAAGAATGGTAAAGTGCGGCTATGTTTTTCCGCAGATATAGAGCAGGCAAAGAAAATGGCTGGATTGATGCTAGATACAAGGTTAGTGGATTTCGAGCTGGTAAATTTGTAGGAATAAAGTTGTCTAGCCCTATTGGCAAAATTTTGGTATAATAATGAAGGAAAAGTAATTTCTTAGAGATGGAGGCCTTGGTGTGGAATTCTTGATGATTTTAATAGTACTAGTCGTTGTAGTATTAATAGCTGTATGGCTATTTATTGCTCGGCAGGGAGATGCAGAATTTGAGTTTATTGTTGGTCAGCGGACTGATTTTATTCTTGAAGATTTAACAGATAAAACAGCTACCTTTTCTTGTAAAGTACCATTTATTAATAAGGGTTCACAGGGCGGGACGATTATGGATGCCTATCCCCGTCATTTACTGCCATATGAACAGTATGATGGTGTGGAAGTCAGTTCTAGAATGGAACTTAGCACAGCCCCTCGGACAGATAATTATTTTGAGGCAGTTATCATTCCCCAAGGAACTGGTGGCACAGTTGTGATTACAGTTAAATTTACGGCCAAGGCGGGCGGTATTGACGAGGCCCTTAGACAAATGGCTGAGCTGACCGTAGATATGGCTATTGATATTGTGTATCAGATTGTTGCCCGATCTCTCTGGTATATACATAAGACACGGATGATCATGACATGTGATGAAATAATGAGAGCCATGCAGGCCAAAGGTGCTGCTAAATAGGAGGATTCGTGATGTCAGAACTTGCACTAGAACCAGTACGTACGCGTATTTTAACGGATAAAGATAATATTGTGGATATGATTGTGAAATATGCACAGCATGATGTCGGTCCTGATGATGTAGTGACAGTTGCTGAAAGTGTGGTTGCTATTACCCAGGGTCGTATCACTAGACCGGAAGACTTAAAAGTAAGTTTCTTAGCAAGAATTTTGTGCCGCTTTGTTCCCCAGGAAGGTAGCTTATCTAGCGTATATGGTATGCAGTCAGCAATGGATGCTGAGGGGCAGTGGCGTATTTTGTTTGCCATGCAGATTGGTATGCTAGCCAAAATATTTGGGAAAAGTGGAGTGTTTTATCAGCTGGCTGGACCACAAGCTCCTTTGGTGGATGATGTGACAGGAACTATGCCTCCTTTTGATAAATGTTTGGTCTATGGCCCTCATGATCCGGATGGCGTAGCGGAAGAAATCAAACGTCGATTAGGTTGCTATGGTGCAGCAGTTGCGGATGTCAATGATCTTAAGCGGGCGGCAGTGCTTGGCGTTTCTAAAGGTCTTGACCCTAAGAAATTGGCCCATATTCTAATTGATAATCCTTTTGGCAACGCATCACAACGTACGCCGATTGTTATTATTAAAAATTATGCACAGGCAGAGAAGATGGCTAAGGACCGGGCATAGCAGGTCTAAATACTTATGATATAGAAGTTACCATGCGGTCAGAGTAACTAGCTGTCAAAGAGGATAGACTAACATTCTATCCTCTTTGTTTGCTATATTGGGAGGGATATTATGGCTCGAATTGGTATTACGACGACTGTGCCTGTGGAAATAATTTTGGCGGCAGGTCATATTCCAGTCGATTTGAATAATGTTTTTATTAATGATAAACAGGCGACTCGTTTGGTAGAAGTGGCTGAGGATGCGGGTTATCCTCGCAATATATGTGGTTGGATTAAGGGGCTTTATTCAGTGGTGGTTGATGGCGGTAATATTGATATGGTGCTGGCTGTTACCCAAGGAGATTGTAGCAATACGCAAGCATTAATGGAAACCTTAGAACTGGTCGGTATAGAAACCATTCCTTTTGCTTACCCTTTTGATCGAGATTGTGACATGTTAAAGTTGCAGATGGATAAATTGATTGCTGCCTTAGGAACCGATTGGGATAGTGTGATGGCTGTTAAGAGACGTCTAGACCTAGTTAGGGGCAAAGTAGCTGAACTGGACAGGCTTACCTGGCAAGAAAATACGGTGAGTGGTTTTCATAACCATTTGTATCAGGTATCATGTAGTGATTTTAACGGTGATGTTGATGCTTTTGAAGCAGATGTTGACCAGTTTGTGCTACAGGCGCGGTCGGCGACTGAATATACTGAGGATCTTCGGCTGGGTTTTATCGGGGTACCGCCTATTTTTAACGATTTATATGACCATTTTGAAAAAATGGGGGCTCGCGTTGTTTTTAATGAGGTGCAACGCCAGTTTGCCATGCCGTATCAAGTAGATGACTTAGTGCAGCAATATCGGCTGTATACATATCCTTATGGTGTATTTAGGCGCATCGAAGATATCAAGGTGGAAATTGAAAAACGCAATCTTGATGGTATTGTTCATTATGTGCAGAGCTTTTGTTTTCGCCAGATTGAGGATATGATCTTTCGGGAAAAATTAGATATACCCATATTGACAATTGAAGGTGATAAACCAGGCAAGCTAGATGCCCGTACCAAATTAAGAATGGATAGTTTCCTGGAAATGCTGCGATGAGGTGCAAAGATATGTTTTGTGGTATAGATTTAGGCAGTCGTAGTGTAAAATTAGTTATTATGGATCATAATAGTGTACAGCGTTCGGAAATTTTTGAAACAGTACAGTTTTATCGTAAGTATGGAAGTCCCACACCAGAAGGCTTAGTCGTTGATTTTAAGGCAGTAGGGATAGGCGAGATTAGTGATGTAGTTGCGACTGGCTATGGACGTAATACCATTAATATTGTCGGAGCTACTGTGATTGCCGAGCTTAAGGCTCATACCGTGGGGGCTATCTGGCAGACTGGGCTTACGAATTTTACGGTACTGGATTTAGGTGGTCAGGATAGTAAAGTCATTAAAGTCCGCAATGGTAAAATGGTGGATTTCGCGACGAATGACAAATGTGCGGCAAGTACTGGACGGTATTTGGAAAATATGGCGACAGTGCTGGGGATTAGCTTGGAAGAACTTAGTAGTTATCAGGAAAATCCCGTGGAATTGTCAGCGACGTGTGCTATTTTTGGAGAATCAGAGCTGATTGGACGTATTGTAGAAGGTTACAGCGTTCCAGAACTTTCAGCAGGGGTTAATTATACGATTTTCAAAAGAATAAAACCCATGTTAACATCGCTGAAAAGTGAGACTGTTATTTTTACAGGGGGAGTGGCTTTGGGAAAAGCCATAGGAAAGATTATTGAGTCAGAACTTGGAATCCAGGTCATTGTGCCTAAGTACCCTCAGCTTAACGGTGCAATTGGCTGCGCAGTGCATGCGCTAGGAAAGAGGAGATAACATGTTATTAGGACTTGATGTGGGCGGAACATTTACCGATGGGGCGGCTATAGCGGATGGAAAAGTGATTAGTGTGGTGAAAACCCCGACGACTCACGGCGATCTGCTGCAAGGTATTTTAACGGCAATTGATCAGGTGATGGAAGAGGTGGGCAGTAAGAGTTTTACTCGTATTGCTTTGTCAACAACCATCGTTACCAATGCCCTTGTTGAAGGGAATATTGATCAGGTTGGACTCTGTATCATGCCCGGACCAGGAATGGATATTGTAGCAGCATTGCCTGTAGCGCCTTACGTTTTATCAGGTTATATCGATCATCGTGGTCGAGTCCTGACTATGCCTAGCCAAGATGAAGTCATCGCAGCATGTCATCAGTTTAACAAATGTGATGTCTTCGCTATTTCCGGGAAATTTTCCGTGCGTAATCCTTGCTCTGAACTTGCTGTTACTCAGTGGGTACGCAGGCAGGCAAGTCCAGAGCATATTACCATAGGATCAGAGGTATCTGGGACCCTTAATTTTTTGAGACGTACTAATTCCGCTTACTATAATGCAGCTGTATGGCGACAGTTTAATATATTTGCTACGGCAGTAGAAACAGCACTTAAGGCGCGAGGGATAAGCGCCCCTGTATATGTACTGAAAGCAGACGGTGGTACGTTGCCTTTGTTGGTCGCTAGAGATTATCCTGTCGAGGCAATTTTCACGGGCCCAGCGGCCAGCGTGCTAGGTATTATGGCCATGAATCCCACAGAGATTCCCGCCTTATCTTTGGATATTGGTGGCACAACAACAGATATTGCACTGTGGCAAAATGGTGTGCCACTTTTTGCTGAAGGTGGGGCTAGTGTTGGAGGTTTTGTCACTGCTCTGCGAGCTTTTAGACTCAGTTCAATCGGTCTTGGTGGTGACAGTCTTGTTTACCGAGTCCGCGGGGAATTGAAAGTTGGGCCTATGCGCCTAGGATCGGCCATGGCGGTAGGTGGACCCGGTCCGACAGTGACGGATGCTATGGTGATGGCAAAGCTCATTGAATTTGGTGATCGCAGGCTGGCAATGCAAGCTATGGAGCAATTGGCGATTAATGGACAAACGCCACGTGAAGTGGCTGATGTAGTGCTAGGTGTGGCTGTCAATATTATTTCTCAGGCCATTGATGATATGCTTGCACAGCAGGCGAATAAACCTGTCTATCGGGTGGCAGATATTGTTCATGGCACTCGATTTACTGTAGCCCAGGTCATTGGTGTAGGTGGCTGCGCAGCAGGGCTTGTGCCGCTGATCGCAGCGCACTTAGGGGTGCCTTATGATCTTCCCAAACAAGGGATGGTTGCTAATGCCATTGGGGCAGCAGTGGCCAGGCCTACTGTTGATATTACTTTGCGAGCTGATACGGCTGAAGGCTATTATACAGTAGCTGAACTAGGGATAAAAAACAAGCTACCGGGTCGCAAGTTTACCTTAACAGATGCTTATCAGCTAGCGGCGCAGCATTTGGCTGAATTGGCCGCAATCAGAGGTATTTCTCTTGGCGCGACAGAAATTATCCAATCAGAAGAGTTTAATGTGATTCAAGGTTTTCTTACTGTAGGAAAAATTATGACCTGCCGTTTGCAAATTAAGCCTGGTGTGTTAATGAATAGTGAGGAGGGACTGTGATGGATACAAAAAAGTTAGGATTAGTATTTTTCCCAGCTTTTGATTGGGCCATCAGTCCGGTTCATCCTGAACGGGAAGAAAGGCTACTGTATACTCGTGATCAAATCGTAGAAGAAGGCTTATTGGATATGCCGAGCATACAAGAATATAAGCCTCATATCGCTAAGATGAGTGATGTTGAACGAGTACATATTGGTGTGCCTGATATTGGAAGCCTCATCACGAATGCCCATTTGGTATCCGCTGGTGGGGCGATGGCCGCAGCGGATGCTGTGATGCGCAGAGAAGTAGGGCGAGCATTTGCTTTGACTCGTCCGCCAGGTCATCATGCCATGCGGGTCGTTCATGGCACACGAGGTTTCTGTGCTATTAATATTGAAGCCATTATGGTGGAATATTTGCGCAAAGCATATGGTATCCGTAAAGTAGCAATTGTAGATACTGATGTACATCACGGTGATGGTACCCAGGATATTTTTTATCATGATCCGCAGACTCTATTTATTTCTTTTCACCAAGATGGACGCACGCTGTATCCTGGTACCGGCTTTACTGACGAGATGGGGAGTCCTATGGCACTTGGCACTACCCTTAATATACCCTTGCCGCCAGGAACGACAGATGATGGTCTTCATACAGTGCTTGATCATTTGATTATGCCAGTGCTCGCGGATTTTAAGCCAGACATTATTATTAATTCAGCTGGGCAGGATAATCATTATAGTGATCCGTTGGCCAATATGAAAATTACAGCGCAGGGCTATGCGCGGCTAGCTGATAAGCTAAAAGCTAATATTGCCGTCCTTGAGGGTGGGTACTCGATTGAGAGTGCTTTGCCCTATGTTAATGTGGGAATTATTCTGGCCATGGCTGGGATGGACTATAGTAAGGTGATTGAGCCTGATATTCATAAATGCCCAGCGCAGCCTTTAGCGGTAACGAGAGCTATTAAAAATTTAGTTAGGGAACAACAGGATATGTGGGGTATGCGGGAAAAACTTAGACGTGAGGCTGTATTCAAAGCTGGTGATTTCTGGAGTCGGACTCGCAATATTTTCTATGATGAAAAGGGTATTAACGAAGAGCAAACAGAAACAGTACGTTTGTGTCCTAAGTGTACTGGCTATCTTACGATTGGCACTGAGGCTTATGGTGCTGGTTTTGACTATAAATCGGCTTTCGCTGCCGTAATTTCTCAGGAGGCTTGTTCCCATTGTCGGCGCGCGGCAGTTGATGCTGTACATAACGCTAAAAAACAAGGAAGATACCAATATTATTTTGTGCAAAATAAATATGAAGATAGATTAGAGACAATGTAACGGATCGTTACTAAGTTCCTAATGATGGAGGAATAATTATGAAAAGAATAGATGGTCGCCAAGCTGATGAAATGCGTGCAGTGAAGATTACCCGCAATTATTTAAAATATCCTGAAGGTTCCGTGCTCATTGAAGTTGGTAATACTAAGGTCATATGTGCTGCCACCATTGAGGAAAAAGTACCCCACTTTATGAAGGGGACAGGTGCAGGGTGGATTAATGCTGAGTATTCACTATTGCCTCGTTCTACCCATGTGCGTAATGTTCGTGAGTCATCTAGGGGGAAAGTGACAGGGCGAACCCATGAAATTCAACGATTGATTGGCCGGGCACTCCGCAGTGTAGTAGATTTAAAAGCTTTGGGCGAACGGACGATTTGGATTGACTGTGATGTTATACAGGCTGATGGTGGTACGCGGACAGCTGCGATTACTGGCTCTTTTGTGGCACTAGTGGATGCGGTGAATAGTATTTATACCAATCAGGATAAACCTTTTCCTGTAAAAGAATTTTTGGGCGCTGTTAGTATTGGCGTTGTCAAAGATGGAGTGATTGCCGATCTGTGTTATGAAGAAGATTCGGCTGCCATTGTTGATATGAATGTGGTCATGACAGGGAGTGGACAGTTTGTAGAAGTTCAGGGCACGGGGGAAAAGCGTCCTTTTGATAGAGGTGAGTTAAATAAAATGCTGGCCGTTGCTGAACAAGCAGTTGGCAAATTAATTGATTATCAAAAAGATGTTTTAGGTCCGTTGTCATGGAAAGTAGGACGTGAATGAAAGAAATAGTTGTAGCTACACAAAACAAAGGCAAAATCGCTGAGATTGTCCTTGCTCTATCTCAGTTACCTGTCAAAGTGTTAGCGCTTAGTGATTTTGGACCGATTCCTGAGGCGGTGGAAAATGGAGCTAGCTTTATGGAAAATGCCCTACTCAAAGCTAGGCATTATGCTAGGTTTACGAACAAGGCTTGTCTGGCTGATGATTCGGGCCTAGAAGTCGATGCTTTGCAGGGAGCTCCAGGTATTTATTCAGCGCGCTTTGCGGGCGATGCTGCCGATGATGCTGCCAATAATCAAAAATTGCTAGCTGAACTTACGAATTGTAGGGCTGAAGAACGTACTGCGCGGTTTCGTTGCGTTTTGGCATTTGTAGATACTGATGGGTCTGCCATGACAACGGATGGTGTTTGTGAAGGTTGTATTAGTGAAGAAATGCGGGGCGCGGGCGGATTTGGTTATGATTGCCTCTTTTATGTGCCACAGCTGGGTAAAACAATGGCAGAGCTTTCTAAAAGTGAGAAAAATGCAATGAGTCATCGGGGGCGCGCCTTGAGTCATATGGCGATCAAACTTGGGAGCTGTTTAAAATGAGAATAGGGATCATCAGTGATACTCATGGCGATTTGGCGACGATTCGGCAGGTTGTAAAATTACTTCCGAATGTTGATATGTGGCTTCATGCTGGTGATTGTAGCCAGGATGCAGAGTGTTTACGGGGCTTGGTAACAGTGCCGGTCACTGCCGCCAGAGGTAATTGCGACGGGCAGACGACTGCTAAGGTTGATGCGTTCGTGGAAGTTCAAGGCCTTAGAATTTGGCTGACCCACGGGCATCGTTATGGCGTTAAACACAGCACTCAAGATCTTGTGCAGTGGGGTAAGCGGTATAAGGTGAATGCTGTAATTTATGGACATACTCATATACCTGATAACCACTGGTGTGAAGGTGTATTGATTTTTAATCCGGGTAGTGCCTCTGGTAGTCAGGCTACCTATGGGATTTTGGATATTGATGATAAGGGTCAGATTGTAGGCAATATTCTTCAATTCAGTAGTTAATAGGACAAAAATTACAAAAATATTGATAACTATGTAAAATAGGTATACAATAATTATAAAGAGTAATTCCTTATCAATAATCATTGTAGAACAAGTTGAGATAGTGGAAAAACAAAAATTGGAGGCAATCAGGCTTTATGAGCAGATTGTCTCTTTGGGCAAAGTAAAAAAGATAGTAGCATATAAGGAGGAAAAAATTATGGCTCAAGATAATTTTACCCAGAAGGCACTAGCTGCCCTGCAGGAAGCGCAGCAGCTCAGTGCACTACATTATCATCAGGAAGTAACGACAAAGCATTTACTGATGGCCTTAGTGCGAGAGACGGAAGGATTAATGAAGGAAATTCTGAATCAATCTCAGGTTGATGGAAAATTATTTCAGTCAACATTAGAACAATTACTGCAAGAACAACCAGCGGTACGAGGGCGAGATACTGGCCTGAGGATGAATACCGCCATGATCCGGGTAATGGCTTTAGCTGAAAAAATGGCGGCAGGCATGAAAGATGAATTTGTCAGCACAGAACATTTGTTGCTCGCTATTGTCGATGATGGCGATAGCAATGTAGTAGACCTCTGCAAACAATTTGGTTTACAACGTAGCCGTATTCAAAAGATTATCAGTGAATACCGCCAAGGAAAACATATTACCAGTGATAACCCGGAAGACGGCTACAAAGCTCTAGAAAAATATGGACGAGACTTGACTGAGATGGCGAAACAGGGAAAACTTGATCCTGTCATTGGTCGTGATGAAGAAATTCGGCGGGTCATCGAAATATTGTCACGACGTACTAAAAATAATCCAGTACTCATCGGCGAGCCTGGTGTTGGTAAGACGGCCATCGTCGAAGGATTAGCTCGCCGCATTATAGCCGGCGATGTTCCTGAGACCTTAAAAAATAAAATCTTATACTCCCTAGATTTAGGCTCTTTGGTGGCTGGCGCTAAGTTTCGTGGGGAGTTCGAAGAACGCTTGAAAAACGTTCTTAATGAGATTGTCAAAGCAGAAGGCAAGATACTACTATTTATTGATGAACTCCATACTGTAGTCGGGGCAGGTGCCGCCGAGGGCTCTATGGATGCTAGTAATCTACTAAAACCCATGTTGGCTCGGGGTGAACTCCGCTGTATTGGTGCTACTACATTAAATGAATATCGTAAGTATATTGAAAAAGACGCTGCTTTGGAGCGTCGCTTTCAACCAGTACATGTTGACCAGCCCACGATCGAAGATACCATTTCTATCTTACGAGGGCTCAAAGAACGCTATGAAATTCATCACGGCATTCGTATTAAAGACTCGGCCTTAGTATCTGCAGCCGTTCTATCTGATCGCTATATTGCCGATCGATTTTTGCCGGATAAGGCCATTGACCTAGTTGATGAGGCTGGTGCTAAACTTCGTACTGAGATTGATTCGATGCCCAGCGAATTGGATGAAATTTTGCGCCGAGTCATGCAACTGGAAATTGAAGAACAGGCCCTAAGCAAAGAAAGTGATGCTGCTTCTTTGGATAGGCTGGCACGTATTCAAGAAGAATTAAAGGGGCTACGTCAGCAGTCAGGAGACTTAAAGAACCAATGGGAAAGTGAAAAGCAAGCTATCTTTCGTCTGCGTAGTGTTAAAAAAGAGATTGAGTTGGTGAGAACTGAGATGGAAAGCTCTGAAAGAGCTTATGATCTCACCCACTTGGCAGAACTAAAATACGGTCGTTTGCCAGAACTGGAAAAACAGCTAAAACAAGAAGAAGAAATACTAGCCCAAAAACGCACGAGTAAAACCTTGCTAAAAGAAGAAGTCAGTGAAGATGATATCGCGAAAGTTGTCAGCCGCTGGACAGGTATCCCGGTCAGTCGTATGCTGACTGGTGAACGGGAAAAACTAGCTGATTTAGAAAATATTTTACACAAGCGACTGATTGGTCAAGACTATGCTGTACAGGCCGTTAGTGATGCTATCATTCGGGCGAGAGTGGGAATAAAAGATCCTAACAGACCGATTGGATCCTTTATTTTCCTTGGGCCAACAGGAGTTGGTAAAACGGAACTTGCCAAAACCCTGGCTGAAGTCTTGTTTGATGATGAGCGCAGTATGATTCGCCTGGATATGAGTGAATATATGGAGAAGCATACGGCGGCGCGATTGATTGGTGCCCCGCCTGGATATGTAGGTTATGAGGAAGGGGGTCAACTGACTGAGGCCGTCCGTCGCCGTCCATATAGTGTCATCCTCCTTGACGAAATTGAAAAAGCTCATAAAGATGTGCTGAATATCCTGCTCCAAATTCTTGATGATGGGCGTCTAACTGATGGTAAAGGACGTACTGTTAATTTCAAAAATACTGTGATTATCATGACTTCTAATTTAGGTTCGACGGACATTTTACAAAATGAATTTGCTGTGGCAAAAGAACTGGTTTTAGCAATGATTAAAACCTATTTTCGTCCCGAGTTTTTAAATCGAATTGATGATATTATCGTATTCAATGCCCTGACAATGCAGCAGGTAAGTACCATTGCTGAGATCATGCTTACGAGTCTTAGTGAACGGTTGCAAAAGCAATTGAATATAACCATTGTCTGGGATGATGGGGTACTTGAATTTTTGGCGAAAGAAGGATATGATCCTGCTTTTGGTGCCCGACCTTTGCGCCGGCAAATTAGCCAGTCAGTGGAAACCCAGCTGAGCAAGATGCTCGTTCGTGGTCAAACAACGGAAGGGGATACGGTAAAACTAAGAGTATATGATGACGTTATGCTGCTTGAAACCGTACCAAAGAACTTACAAAAGATATCAAAATAGAAAAGGCCAGCACCCTTTTAGTAAAGGTGCTGGCTTTTTTTGCAGGCTCAGAAAGTATAACACTTTCTGACTTGTTTATTGATTAGTCATCATAATTTTTGGCATAAGCTGCGGCAAGAACTTCATCAGGCAATTCATTTTCCCAGCGAGCTACGACTACAGCTGCCACACAGTTACCAGTTAAGTTGCAAGCTGTGCGGGCCATATCAAGAATACGGTCAACGCCTAGGATGATACCAATACCTTCTACTGGTAAGCCAAATGCTGCAGCTGTACCAGCAATAACGATAAGGGAAGCGCCAGGCACTGCCGCAATACCTTTAGTGGACATCATCAATGTCACAAGCATAACTAATTGGGTAGCAATCGGGAAATCGATATTATATACTTGGGCAATAAATACGACTGCCAAGGCACTATAGAGTGTGGAACCATCCAAATTAAATGTATACCCGGTTGGTAGTACAAAAGTAACGATGTGTTTCGGAACACCAAACTGCTCCAACTTCTCCATCGCGATCGGCAATGCCGCTTCGCTGGATGCTGTTGAGAAGGCAATCAGGAGTGGTTCTTTAAGAGCTCTTAAGAGATGGAAAAAGTTCATGCGGATAATCAATGAAGCAAGAACCAATAACAGGAAGATAAAAACGATCAAGGCAAAATACAGTGAGCCTATAAGTTTAGCCAATGGAATCAACATGCCTAGACCGAATTTGCCAACAGTAAAGGCAATCAGAGCAAATACGCCAATTGGAGCCAGTCTCATTACATAGTTAGTGAACTGGAACATAATTTCAGCAACGCTGATCGCTAGGTTAACGACAGGTTTGCCTTTCTCTCCCATGTGAGCTGCTGCTACTCCGAAAAAAGTTGAGAATAAAATAATTTGTAGCATATCACCGCGACCCATGGCATCAACAACGTTGGTAGGAATAATATTGACCATCATTTGTGTCATATCAATCGTTTTCTGCGCTGCTGCTGCAACCGTGCTGGTATCAGCACCTGTGGCAATAGCCACACCTACGCCAGGCTGAAAGACATTAGCAATGACCAAACCTACAAACAATGCTAGCGTTGTCGCACATTCAAACCAGATGAGAGCTTTTGCACCGAGCCGACCTAGTTTTTTAAAGTCGCCAGTACCAGCAATGCCCATAATCAAAGAACTGAAAATAAGAGGCACGACGATCATTTTAATCATGCGAATAAATGCATCACCGACAGGTTTCAATGCCTGGCCATAGGTAGGGAAAATATAACCAAAAACAACACCTAGAATAAGAGCGATAAAAATTTGACTAGAAAGACCAATACCTTTTTTACCTTTTTGAGTTTCTTCCATAGTTAATCCTCCTTTTAATTGTTAGACAGTTTTAGAATCTAGAAATGATAGATGAATCCAAACGCTTACCTTGATACTAGTATAATGTGCATGTCTGGGCTAAACTACAGAAAACGACTAAACATTATTGTTTAATTCAGAATTATAAAAATAATAAAATGAATAAAATTATATTGTAGTAGGTAATTTATCATTATATGTCGAATCTTTGCATTGAGATGGGTCTGCTAAAGGAGGAGAGTTCAATCGCTGATTTAAAGGATTTTTTAGATAGAGTATCTAATTTTATGCAGAACATAATGAAGAACAACAGATCATTGATTAATACTGTAGTGCTTGTGTCATTAACGAGTATTGTGTATATTTATCCTTTCGGTAGTTATTTCCGCTTTACGATAGCCATTGTTTTATTGACAACTTTTCTCTTATATTTTGAACAATTATCTCTCCTGTCCAGCACGGTGATAACGGGAGTGGCTATTGTGCTGCTCCGTGGGGCCATTGATGTTTTAAGTGGCGGCCATGGGTATGTATCTGCGTTTATATCGAATATTCCAGCCTTAACCTATTATATATCCTATGGCCTCGTGTTTCATGCTCTGGCTATTCGAAAACACACAGATCAGATATTGACTCTGATCCTACTCCTAAGTGTGACTGACATTGCAAGTAATATTGTAGAACTGGGCTTTCGCTTGGAATTGGTGACGGCGAATTCGGCATTGATTTTTCCTAGTATTGTGGGTGTGGCTGTTTTAAGGGCTATTTTAGCAGTTGCAGGGTACTACGCACTAAAACGATATCAATCTTTTATTTTGGCTAAGGGGCAAGGTGAACGCTACATAGAACAAACGGTTTTGATTGCCAAATTAAAGTGTGAACTTTTTTATTTGGAAAAATCGTCCCAAGATATTGAGACTGTTATGGAAAAGTCCTATTGGCTTTATAAAAAGCTCAATTCCAAGGAAGAAGACGTGAGTGTAGAGCAATATGTGTTAGCAGATGAAGCCCTAGCTATTGCTAGAGAAATTCATGAAATAAAGAAAGACTATTATCGTGTAGTCGCTGGCATTGAAAATATTCTAAGCCCATCGAGTGAAGCACAAGAGGTAAAGTTATCAGATATTTTATTTATAATTGAACAAAATACAATGCGTTATCTGAGCGTTATGGACAAAAAGATGACCATCACTTACAATCAGACAGATGATTTTGTTACAGATAAACATTACACCCTGGTTTCCATATTAGATAACTTGATTATGAATTCAATTGAAGCTTGTAGTGAGGGGGGAATCATTCGAGTTGTGCAAACAAGCGCCCATAATGAAGTGTTTTTTTGCGTTGAAGATAATGGGTCGGGTATTGATGAAAAAGAATTTGATCTAATTTTTAATCCAGGCTATTCGACTAAATTCTCACCGAGTACTGGTAATATTTCGACGGGTCTTGGACTCGCTCATGTGAAAATTTTTGTTGAATTATTAGATGGTACGATTCGGGTTGAGTCTTCACCAGGTGCAAACACGCGATTTTTTATTTCTTTTCCCTATTCTAGTATAGTGGCGTCTAGGATAGGCAGTGATGCTAATGTTCATTAATAAAAAGTCGAAATGCTATTCTTTTTAAATTGCCATATATGTCATAATTTGCGTAAGAAAGTAGGTGTTCATATGTCATCGCGCTTTGTTATCATTGATGATGACGCTAGTATTCGGCGGATTCTGCAAAAAATTATTCAACAAAATAAGCTGGGAATTGTCATTGATGAATGTGATGATGGGATGAAGGGGGAAACGATGATTCGTGAATATCAACCAGATATTGCTTTGGTTGATTTGCTTATGCCGGGGCAGGATGGTGTAGAGTTAATTGACAAGGTATCATTGGCGGCTCCTCATACTTCTTTTATCATGGTCTCTCAAGCGACTAGCGAACAACTGATTACCAAAGCCTATGAGTCTGGTATTGAGTTTTTTATACATAAACCAATCAACGTTCTGGAAACTGTTTCAATTATTAATAAAGTGATAGAAAGTCGTAAGCTGAAACAGATTATGTCTCTCATGCACCAAACTATTTCCCAATATTCAGTTGTTCCGATCATAGCAGAAGAAAGCCCGAAAGATATGAAAAAGACTCGTATTTATAAGGTGTTCTCGGATCTTGGTATTATTGGGGAAGCGGGGGTTAAAGACATATATCGGATGGTGCAGCTTATTGTACAACAGGGTTTTGACAGTAAATCTTATCAGCTGCGGGATGTTTATTTGCAAATGTCAGCAGGCGTTGAGCAAGATGCCAAGGCTATTGAACAACGTGTGCGCCGAGCTACGACCAAAGGAATACAAAATCTTGCGAACCTTGGAATTGAAGATTATTACAATGAGATATTCCAGTCCCATAGTTCTTCATTGTTTGATTTTAAAGAGGTGCGACATGAAATGAATTTTATTCAGGGGAAAAGTTCATATCGGGGTAAAATAAACGTAAAAAAGTTTATTGAAGGGTTATTGTTTATTGTTGAAAGTTAGAACCCCTCTAATAAAATTAGCACCTATAACAAATATAGTAGGTGCTTATTTTATTTATGCTTAATTCGATCGCTTGGTAGTAGCGAACTTGTAGTTTTTTGAATATTTTTAATATATTATGTATGTTTGGAAAAACAGTTGCAATTGAAAAAAAAGTATGACATAATAATACATAGAAAGACAAATTGGATCAATGGATTAAGCCAATAAGGGTGATGAGCTATGATTTTACAGCGAATTGGTATCCCCATTTACTTGCAAGTAAAAAATTTGGTTTTGGAGAAAGTCAAATCAGGAGAGTATCAACCGGGTTTTAAAATACCCACTGAACGTGAATTGTCGACTGGGCTTGGAATTAGTCGCAATACTGTTAGCGCAGCATATAAAGAACTGCTCCTTGAAGGTGTGCTTGAAGCTCGCCAGGGACGGGGGACTTTTGTAAAGGCTACTTCTAATGAGGTGGATCATGAGGCTAGCGGTAGCCGCAGAGGACGATTGATAAGAATCATTGATGATGCGATGGCTAAAGTGTTGGAACTGGGTTTTACAGTTGATCAATTTACTGCGATTGCCAGTATAAGAGCTATCGAAAAAACGAAAGCTATTAAAGAGTTGCGAGTGGCTGTCGTTGATTGTACCGCAGAATATATTAAACGTTTTATGAGTCAGATTGGCCAAAGTGCCAATGTCTGCTTTGAAGCTGTCGTTTTATCTGAACTTATCGCAGGAAAAATCCCGACTGAATTATTGAGTGCTTGTGATGTAGTTGTGACGACTCTTGAACATCAGGCAGTGGTGGCAGGGCTAATGGGCAATACCAACAAAGTGCTTGCTGTGGCGACTGTGCCTAATCTTGAAGCTGTGATTAAGTTAGCACGATTACCAGTCAATACCAGGGTGGCAGTCGTAGCTAGGACTAAAGAATTTATGGAAAGATTGGAAAGCTTATTAGCAAAGGCGGCCATTAACTATCTGGATTTGGTGTTAATACAATCTGCTGATCCTAAAGAAATTCGTTCCTTGGTTGCAGGTTACAGTGTAGTAATCGTTAGTGAAGAACGAGAATTGCTAGTTAATCAATTGGTCACGGATCACCAAGAAGTCATTGCTTTTTATTATGAGATTGATCGTGGCTCTTTGAATCAAGTCATGATGAAGCTAGTTAGCCAAGCGGTGTAAAGTGAGCAAAATAGTTATCAAATATAGATTATAAAAGCAAAGGAGTCATTAGTATGGAAAACAGTAAAGTGAAAGTAGTTTTAGGGGTTATTGGGGCAGATTGTCATGCAGTTGGTAATAAAATTTTAAATTATGCCCTCATACAAGGCGGTTTTGATGTTATTAATCTTGGAGTATTGGTACCACAGGAAGAATTTATCAATGCGGCAATTGAGACGGGTGCCAAGGCTATCTTGGTAGCATCACTCTATGGTCATGGTGAAATTGATTGTCGTGGTCTCAAAGATCGTTGTCGTGAAGTTGGACTTGGTGACATCAAGCTGTATGTTGGTGGTAATCTAGTGGTTGGTAAAACGGATTTTACGGAAGTTCGCAATAAATTCTTGGCAATGGGGTATGACAGAGTTTATGAACCAGGTATCTTGCCTGACCAAGTTATTATTGATTTGCAAAATGATTTGGGCGTTTGAGACAAAAAAGGAGTCTTGAAAATGAGTAATGTTTTACTGATTGATTTTGGCAGTACGTACACCAAAATTACGGCAGTAGATGTTGAACGTGAAGTAGTCATCGGTACTGCTCATGGCATTACTACTGTAGAAACTGATATTATGGATGGTCTTAACCAGGCTCTAGATGAACTATTTGCAGTGACTGGCAAATTAGAATTTACTAAAGTGTTGGGGTGTTCTAGTGCTGCTGGTGGACTAAAAATGGTAGCCATTGGCCTGGTACTTGAATTGACAGTTGAGGCAGCCAAACGCGCAGCCCTCGGTGCTGGGGCCAAAATTATGGGTGTTTATGGTAATGAACTCAGTGAATATGAAATTGAAGAAATTGCTGCTTTAAAGCCGGAAATTATTTTGCTGGCTGGTGGCACTAATGGTGGTAATAAGGAAGTTATTGTCCATAACGCCAACATGCTTACGACTCTTGGCTGTGATGTACCCATTATCGTTGCGGGTAACAAATCTGTAGCGCCCCAAGTAGTGCGAATATTATCTGCAGTTATGACGGAAGTGGTGCATACTGAAAATGTTATGCCTAGGCTCAATGAACTCAATATTGAACCGGCTCGCGAGACCATCCGTGGCGTATTTTTGCGGCGTATCGTAGAAGCCAAGGGTTTAAATAAAGCGAATAAGTTTGTGAACCGTATGGTTATGCCGACGCCAGCTGCTGTGTTGAAAGCGGCTGTTCTACTGGGGAAAGGTACTGAGTATGAATCAGGTCTTGGTGATCTGATGGTCATTGATATTGGTGGGGCGACCACTGATGTATATTCCATTGCTAAAGGTGATCCGCACAGGTCGAATGTAGCCCTTAAAGGACTGCCTGAACCTTTTGGTAAGCGTACAGTGGAAGGTGATCTTGGTATGAGGTACAGTGCAACCTCACTGTTTAAAGCGGCCGGCGCAGGGATGATTGCGGGTTTTGCTGGCACGACTGAGTCTGATGTAGAATCTTATATGAAAAAAGTCGAAGAAAATGTTGAATATTTACCGCAATCTGAGATAGAAAGCAAAGTGGAAATTGCCATGGGGCGGGCTTGTACTCGTCTGGCGACAGAACGTCACGTTGGTCAATTGGAAAAAGTATTTACTTTGTCTGGCGAGGTTTTTGTGCAAACCGGTAAGGATTTAACGGCAGTCAAAATAGTCGTTGGTACTGGTGGAGTCATTGTCAATCATAAGGAGCCTGAGGGCATATTGAGCGGTGTTACTTATGATGAAAGTACACCTCAGATGTTAAAGCCGCAGTCGCCAGAATTTTGGATTGATGAAAAATATATTATGGCATCCATGGGTTTATTAGGCGGCGAATATCCTGAAGTGGCCATACGAATGATGAAAAAATATATTGTACGGAGGTAATAATTATGGAATTAAAAAATGCAAAGTGGACCCATGATAAGTTTTATGCCATCCAAAAAGAGGTATTAACACAGTGGCCGACAGGTGCTGAGGTGGACTTTGAAGAAGCAATAAAATATCATGAAACAATTCCTGCTAAAAAGAATTTTGCCAAGCGTTTGATCAAAGCTAAGAAAAATGGTGAAACATTGACTCAGCCTCGTGCTGGTGTGGCGCTCCTTGATGAGCATATTAATCTCTTGAACTTTTTGCAATCCGAGGGAGAAGCTGATCTTCTGCCAACGACAATTGACAGTTATACTCGTCAAAATCAATATCAAAATTGTGCAAATGCTATTGAGGAAAGCTTGAAAGCTGGTCGCTCTTTGCTCAATGGTTTTCCAGCAGTTAACTATGGCGTTCATGGTGTACGTAAATTAGTAGAAAGTGTAAAGGCGCCAGTACAAGTACGTCACGGCACCCCTGATGCTCGTTTGCTGACTGAAATTACCCTAGCGGGTGGTTTTACATCCTATGAGGGTGGCGGTATTTCTTACAATATTCCTTACGCTAAGAACGTATCCCTAGAGCAAACTATTTATGATTGGCAGTATAATGACCGTTTAGTAGGAATTTATGCTGAACATGGTATTGAAATTAATCGGGAACCTTTTGGTCCATTGACTGGTACCTTGGTGCCACCTTGTATTTCCCATGCTGTAGCCGTTGTGGAAACTATTTTGGCAGCTGAACAAGGTGTTAAAAATATTACTGTAGGTTATGGTCAATGTGGTAATCTGTTCCAAGATATTGCCGCAATTAAATCCTTGGAACAATTGACTGAAGAGTATTTGCTCAAGCATGGCTATAATGATTGTACAATTACGACTGTATTCCATCAATGGATGGGTGGCTTTCCGCAAGATGAAGCGAAAGCATTTGCAGTAATTTCTTGGGGCGCTGCCGCTGCTGCCCTTTCCAAAGCGACTAAAGTTATTGTTAAGACTCCTCATGAAGCATTAGGTATTCCAACGAAGGAAGCCAATGCGATGGGCCTTCGTGCCACAAAACAATTGATTAATATGCTGGCGGATCAGCCCTTCCCAATGACTGCCGAAGTTGATGTCGAAGTGGCGATGATTAAAGCAGAAACACGTTGTATTTTGGATAAAATATTTGAAATTGGTAAAGGCGATTATGCAGTTGGTAGTGTTCGTGCCTTCGAGACAGGCGTACTTGACGTGCCTTTTGCTCCTAGTCAGTATTCTTTGAATAAAATTCTACCTGCCCGTGATAATAATGGTGCTGTACGCTTGTTTGATGTAGGCAATTTGCCTTTCACACAAGATATCATTGATTTCCACCGGGCTAAAATCGACGAACGTGCCAAATTTGAAAATCGTAAAGCCAGCTTCCAAATGGTTATTGATGACATCTATGCTATTTCCAGTGGTCGCTTAGTCGGCAGACCACGATAATAATTACAAACAACAGTGATGAGTGGTTGGTGAGAGGGATGCTCCTCTCGCCTGTCACTATGAAATAATGGAGTGGAGAGTGTAATAATGAAAATTGTAAACGTTGTATGTTCCAAAAGTCGTACTGGGTTTTATTTTGATGACCAAAAAGCAATTAAAGCTGGCGCAAAGCATGATGGCTTTACTTATGTAGGCGATGCTGTGACTCCAGGTTTCCATTCGATCCGTCAGTCTGGTGAAGCTGTATCGGTGATGATCGTTTTAGAAGATGGGCAAGTCGCTTATGGCGATTGTGCTGCGGTTCAATATAGTGGAGCAGGTGGACGTGATCCGTTATTCTTAGCTGAAGATTTTATTCCTTTCATTGATCAAAAAATTAAACCATTGTTAGTCGGCCGTGAACTGGATTCTTTTCGCACATTAGCTGGTGAAGTTGACAGCATGACTGATCCTGAAACAGGTAAATTAATTCATACAGCATTACGTTATGGTATCACCCAAGCCATTTTGGATGCCGTGTCGAAAGCTAAACATAAATTAATGTGTGAAGTTGTTGCTGAAGAATACAATACCACTGTGAGTGAAAAAGAAATTGCTATCTTTACTCAGTCCGGTGATGACCGTTATGACAATGCCGATAAGATGATTATCAAAGGCGCGTCGGTATTACCACATGCCCTCATTAATAATGTAGAAGAAAAATTAGGTAAAAATGGTGAGATTTTACTTAAATATGTTACATGGCTAAAAAATCGTATTTTAAGTCTGCGGACCAGTGATGCTTATAACCCAGTATTGCACATTGACGTATATGGCACAATTGGTGCAGCATTCAATCTTGATATGGATAAAATGGTTGCGTACTTCGGTGAATTGGAAAAAGCAGCCGCTCCTCTAAAACTGCGTATTGAAGGTCCTATGGACGTAGACGACCGTACAAAACAAATGCTAGCTTTGAAAGAAATAACGACTCGTCTACATGCGAAAAAAATCAATGTAGAAGTCGTTGCTGATGAATGGTGCAATACTTTGGAAGATATTAAATATTTTGCTGATAATAATGCTGGTGATATGTTGCAGATTAAAACTCCCGATTTGGGCGGTATTAATAATACCATTGAAGCTGTACTTTATTGCCAAGCAAAAGGTGTTGGCGCCTACCAAGGTGGTACTTGTAACGAAACAGATCGTTCAGCGCAAGTGTGCGTGCATCTTGCCATGGCCACGAAACCAGTACAAATGCTCGCAAAACCTGGCATGGGCGTTGATGAAGGTTTTATGATTGTGTATAACGAAATGCAACGTATTCTGGCAGTGCGTAAAGCACGTAAGGCATAAAATATGAGAATGTTAATGCATGAACAATTAATGTACGCTAGCTATTTTGCACCAAGGGGACGTAATCGTATGTTTATCTTGGGTCAACAAATTAGTGAACGTTATTTGTCACCTATTGATGGACTCATTGGAATTGTTGGTGGTCCTGGTGCAGGTAAATCATCTCTAATTAAAGGCATGTTCCCTGGATTAGAGCTAACCAATGACGATGATGGAGTGAATGTGCGTCCCTTGCCATTACTCAAGAATATCGAGAAAGATTTCTTTTCCAGTCATACTTATCATGTTGATATTCGCTTTGAAATGGCATTTACTCAACTTCATGTATTAGCAGATGCGATAAAACAGGCTTTGTCTCATGATAAACGTGTTATTGTTGAACATTTTGACTTAATATATCCGATTCTGGGGACTAATGCTGACGTGCTCCTTGGTGTAGGTGGAGAAGTTATCGTCGTTCGGCCCAATGTTTTTGGTCCTTTTCCTCATGAAATGGCTGATGTGGTGATTAAGACCTTAAAATATCGAAAAATGGCCCATACTGCTGAAGATTTGACGGCCAGTGTTTTATTACAAGATTATGGTACTTCTTTACCTTTTAGTCATCGGGATGTTCATCATGGTTTTGTGCTAGAATATCCAGTGGAGATTGATGTTGACTTTGCGGAAGTGGAGAAGAAAGTCAAGGCAATTATTGATGAAGGTGTGAAAGTTTGTTATTCGGATGAAGCACACATTCAACTGGGCGATATTTCGTGGGCTTGTACTGGACCTCGTACTCATGTGCGCAATACAGAGGACATTGAAGAGTTTCGCTTAGTGCACGAATATACCTATGACCCTAAAACCAAAACATATCTCATTATTGGCTTGGTAGGACCTTTAGAGGAAAATCTTGATGGTTTTGCCAGCATGATCTATAATGCTTCGTTATAAAAGTGTATACTTAGGTTCTTATGGGTACTGTCTTTTTATAAGGACAGTACCCATAAGAACAAAAAGTGCAAGACAAAGACGTTAACCACAAAGATGCATAAGAAAAGACTTGGTGTAAGCCGAGTTTTCTTTATAAGGAGGTAAAAAATGGCAAATTTGATAAAAACTGCGCAGGCAGGTACTTTGGAATCCAGTGATATTATGATTACAGTGGCGCCTGGTTCTCAGGGTAGTGGTGTAGTCATCGAACTCCAAAGTATTGTTATGGCTCAATATGGTGACGATATACGTCTAACATTAGAAAAAACTGTGGCACAGCAAGATTGCACAGATATCTATATAAAAGCGCTGGATCGAGGCGCTTTAGATTGTACAATTCGCGCTCGTATACTTACTGCACTCAGCCGGGCAGGTGCAGTGCTTAAGGAGGGGATACTATAATGGATTTGAAATTAAGAAGAAGTATGCTGTTCGTTCCTGGGAATAATCCAGCCATGTTACAAGACGGCGGTGTATTTGGTGCAGATTCGATTATTCTTGACTTGGAAGATGCCGTTGCACCAACTGAAAAAGATGCTGCCCGTTTTTTAATTGCACATGCTCTGCGAACTGTGGATTATGGCTGCAGTGAAAAAGTGGTTCGCATTAACCCTTTAGACACTTTTGCAGCCCAGGACATTAAAGCAATTGTCCCTTGTCGTCCTGATGCCATTTTGGTGCCAAAAGTAGAAAGCGTGGCCGATATTCATGCAGCAGTGAAGATGATTGCCGCGGCGGAACTGCCCAATCAAACCCCTGTGAAAATAATTGCATTACTTGAAACGCCACGAGGTATTATAGAAGCTTACAATATTGCCATGGCTGACCCTCGAGTCGTAGCCTTGGCCCTCGGGGCGGAAGACTATACTGCAGGCCTTGGCGCTATTCGAACGAAAGAAGGTACTGAGATATTTACGGCACGCACGATTGTAGTCAATGCTGCTGCGGCCGCTGACGTGCAGTCCATTGATACACCGTATACAGATGCTAACGATGACGAAGGCGTACTGGTTGATACTAAATTTGCTAAGCATCTGGGCTTTAAAGGTAAATTAGCGATAAACCCCAGGCAAATAGAAATTATTCATACTGTTTTTAATCCGACTATCAGTGACATTGATTGGGCACAACAAGTGATTCATGCGATTGGTAAGGCGCAAGCTGAAGGTTCGGGTGTGGCTTCACTAAACGGAAAAATGGTAGATTTGCCGATTGTTAACCGGGCAAAACGTATTTTACACTTGGCTCAGTTATTAGGCTTGATTGAGGAGGCAAAGTAATGAAAAATGCACTTGGACGTGAAATACCTGAAAAAATCGGGGGAGTTGCTGAGGTGAAAGCTTTTGCTGGTGCTTTTAAAACATCGCCGAGCATGAGCCGCCGGGCACCAAAAGTGAAAAGCGTACGCCCGACAGATAGCAAAATGGTAGATAATTTGGCAGACGTATTTGCAAAAATACCGGTAAAAGATGGCATGACTTTATCATTTCATCATCATTTTCGTAATGGTGATGGCGTTGTCAACATGGTATTGGCGACAGCTGCCAAGCTGGGTCTTAAAAATTTGAAAGTGGCATTGAGTTCGGTTTTTCCAGTACATGAACCACTGATTGAACATGCGAAAAATGGTGTAGTAACGGCTTTAGATACCAATTACATGTCGGGGCCCGTAGCTGAGGCAGTGTCTCGAGGTTTATTTGATACACCTGTGGTCATGCGTACTCATGGTGGGCGCGGTCGTGCCATTGAATGCGGTCAACTACAAATTGATGTAGCGTTTATCGCCGCTCCCGCCGCTGATGAATACGGCAATATCAATGGGGTAGAAGGACCAGCAGCGTGCGGATCTCTTGGTTATGCTTTTCCTGATGCCCAGTATGCCGATTACGTGGTAGCTGTGACTGATTATATGGTTGAATATCCCTTATCGCCGGTATCAATTCCTCAAACTAGGGTCGATTATGTAGTGAAAGTCGATTGTGTTGGCGATCCGAACGGTATTGTATCAGGGACGACTCGTATTACGACAGATCCTGTGGGACTTAAAATTGCTGAACATACTGCGAAAGTAATTCAGGCAGCTGGACTCATAAAAAATGGATTTTCTTTTCAGACGGGAGCAGGAGGGGCTTCTCTCGCGACGGCGGCTTTTGTACGCAAGATGATGGAAAAAGATGATATTACTGGTAGTTTTGCCTTAGGTGGTATTACTGGCTATATGGTGGAGATGCTAGAAAAAGGGCTCTTTAAAAAATTAATGGATGTTCAGGGTTTTGATTTAGAAGCCATTCACTCCATCGCAACCAATCCGAATCATTTGGAAATTGGTGCTGATTTTTATGCGAGTCCTTTCAATGCAGGCTGCGCTGTTAATAGGCTTGATGTCGTCATTCTAGGTGCGACGGAAATTGATACTGATTTTAACGTCAATGTCGTTACCGGTTCAGATGGGGTCATTATGGGTGGTTCAGGTGGTCATGCCGATGCCGCTGCTGGTGCTAAAGTTACAATTATCGTAGCCAATTTACTGAGGGGGCGTCTGCCTATTATTGTGGATAAAGTACTCACTGTCACAACTCCAGGGGAAACCATTGATGTGTTGGTGACAGAAAGAGGTATCGCCATTAACCCTCGTAGGACGGATCTAAAAGAAAAGTTATTAGCCGCAGGTTTGCCAGTTAAAGATATAATTGATTTGAAAGAACTCGCCGAACAAATTGCTGGTGTTCCTAAACAAATCAAAACTGGAGAAAAAATTGTTGCTGTAGTCGAATACCGTGACGGCACAATTATTGATGTTGTACGCCAGGTAGAGATATAATCATGCTATGGGGCAATATTGAAGAACGAGCAATCGATCTTACTAATCACAGACAAGTGACTGCTGTGCGGGATTTCCTGGCACAATTTTCTTTGACCTTCAATGAACAAGTAGATTATACAGTTGCACTGTATAAAGGAAATGCAATAGTGGCTACGGGCTCGTTTGCAGGTGAAGTTCTCCGCAATATGGCGATTGATGAATCTCTGCAAGGGCAAGGACTAACCTCAGCAGTCATCAGCCATTTGATGGGGGAAGCTGGGAGGCGAGGCATTTATCATTATTTTATTTTCACTAAACCTGACAAGGCGCATTTGTTTAGTGGGTTGGGATTCAAAGAAATAGCCAGGGCACAGCCTTATGCAGTGCTGCTTGAAGCAGGAATGGGATCTATTGAAGCTTATTGCAAGGAAGTGGCTGAGCAAACTGCAAAATTGCCAAAAGGCAAGCGGGCTGCTTTGGTGGTGAATTGTAATCCTTTTACGTTAGGGCATCAGGCCGTGATTGCCAAAGCAGCTGCTGAAAATCAAGGGGTTGTTATCTTAGTGGTTAGTGAAGAAGGCTCCTTATTCCCCTTCGATGTGCGCCAGCGTTTGGTAAAGGAAGGGGTAGCCGGATACGATAATGTAGTGGTTCTTCCAGGGGGGAAATATATTATATCAGCCGCTACTTTTCCAGGGTATTTTACGAGAGGTGATGAAACAGTCACTGCTCAGACTACACTCGATGTGACTATTTTTGCCCAGCACATAGCGCCAGCAATGGGCATTACTTGTCGCTATATTGGTGATGAGCCCTATTGCGCTGTGACCAAGGCCTATAATCAGGCGATGTTTGATATTTTGCCTGGCTATGATATTGACGTGCGTGAAATGCCAAGAATAGAGATTAATGGTAGTAGTGTGAGTGCTTCCCGTGTGAGGGAACTTATTCGCCAAAATGGATGGGATGAAATTCGCACGTTAGTACCAACTACCACATATCAATATTTGCGTTCGCCAGAGGCTGTAGCCATCATCGAAAAAATTAAAAACAGTCAGTCGAGGCACTGATGATAGTTTACTAACTATATTAGATACCTATTCTGTTCCCTTTCTCTTAATAATGTAGTATACGTTAGTGAGACAAAGGGAACAGCTTTTTTTACAACAAATTTTCCCATATTGGGGAATATTAGCGTAATTGCAACCGTAAGAATGTTACAATAAAGTTTAATGTATTATGTATACAAAGTACATTGTGTGTGTTATGATAATACTATAAAAATCAGCGGAGGTGCTAAACCATGCGTACAGAACATGATTTCTTAGGCGAAATTGAAATACCAGATGAGGTTTACTATGGAGTACAAACGACGAGAGCACTGGACAATTTTATTATCACCGGCCACAAGCTAGATGGTGATTTTATCAAATCTTTTGGTATCGTAAAAGCAGCAGCTGCTAAAGCTAATATCAAAACGGGACGTATGCCTCTGAAGATTGGTAATGCCATTGTACAAGCCGCAGAAGAAATCGCTGGCGGAAAGTTGCAAGATCAATTTATTGTTGATTGTATTCAAGGTGGAGCAGGTACTTCCATGAATATGAATGCCAATGAAGTGATTGCCAATAGAGCTCTTGAAATATTAGGTGAGAAAAAAGGTAACTATGATCTTATTTCCCCCAATAACCATGTAAATATGGCTCAGTCCACCAATGATGTAATGCCAACTGCGATGCGTATTTGCGCAATTACTAAAGCAAAAAAATTAATTATAGCTCTTGAAGATATGGCAGTGACTTTCACTGAGAAGGGGAACCGTTTTAAACATATATTAAAGATGGGGCGGACTCATTTGCAAGATGCTGTACCCATAACACTCGGTCAAGAGTTTTATGCTTATGCTGAGGCGACAAAAAGAGGTAGTAAACGAGTACGTGAAAATGTTAAGAATATGCACTGCGTAAATATGGGTGCCACTGCTGTAGGTACTGGACTTAATGCTGAACCTGAGTACATTAAATTTGTCGTAGAAGAACTTTCCAAATTAACTGGCGAAGAAATCGAGTCAGCGGATAATTTGGTAGACGCTACACAAAATACAGATCAGATGGCTGAAATCTCTAGTGCTTTGAAGGTTACGGCATTAGCTCTTTGTAAAATTGCCAATGATTTAAGACTTATGGCATCAGGTCCTCGTTGTGGGCTCGGTGAACTTTCTTTGCCTGAAAGACAACCAGGTTCTTCGATTATGCCTGGTAAAATAAATCCAGTGATTCCTGAAACAGTGAGCCAAGTTGCCTACCAAGTCATGGGTAACGATCTGGCAATCAGTTTGGCAGTAGAAAATGGACAATTTGAATTAAATGTTATGGAACCCGTTATGGCTTATAATCTATTTAATTCGTTGACTATTTTGACGAATGTAGTCAATACGTTGAACTATAAATGTGTGAAAGGCATTACTGCCAATGAAGAACGGTGCCGGGAAATGGTTGATAAAAGTATTGGTATCGCGACGGCATTGTTACCCCATATTGGATATGAGCAGGCTTCCTCCATTGCTAAAGAAGCCCTTAAAACAGGTAATTCTGTTAAAGAACTGGTTATTGCTAAAGGTCTGCTGACAGCTGAACAGTTGGGAATCATTTTATCTCCGGAAGAAATGACTCAGCCTGGTATTGCTGGTAAACAATTTTTAAAGTGAATAAAAAAATACACCTCTTTCATTATGGTCGTTGGTTTAGCCACCTTCATTTAGCCATTTTTGAGTAGAGGTGCATTTTTTTTATAAATTAATTACATTAATTGAATTTTCGTATAATAAGAAAATTTGTTTTTTATAACAGACTATATTATCTGAAAAGTTTGTGATATAATACACTTAGATACTGGAATAGGGAGGGGGATGAGCATGCGTACAATCGAAGTAGATCAAATTACTCAGGCAATAGCAAAAATGTGTATTGATGCTTGCTATTATTTATCCGAAGACGTATATGACGCTTTAGTGGTTGCTGGAAGGCGAGAAGAGTCACCGTTGGGTAAAGAAATAATCAGCAAAATCGTAGAAAATGCTAATATTGCCAAAAGTGATCAAGTGCCTATTTGCCAGGATACAGGTATGACTGTAATCTTTATGGAAATAGGTCAAGATGTTCATTTAGTTGGTGGTGACTTAGAAGAAGCAGTTAATGCTGGTGTGGCTAAAGGTTATACTGAAGGCTACTTACGTAAATCGGTTGTAGGTGAACCTTTGTTCAATCGCAAGAATACGACTAATAATACTCCTGCGGTTTTACATGTCTCGATCGTGCCTGGGGACAAATTAAAAATTAAATTAGCCCCTAAAGGTTTTGGTAGCGAGAATAAGAGCGCTTTGAAAATGCTAGTTCCTGCCGATGGTGTGGAAGGTGTGAAAAAAGTCGTTCTTGATACTGTCAAGCTAGCTGGTCCTAATGCCTGTCCTCCGATGGTAATTGGCATTGGTATTGGTGGCACTATGGAAAAATCAGCTCTACTCGCCAAGAAAGCGTTACTACGTTCACTAAGCAAACGCAATCCAAATCCAGAGTATGCTAAATTAGAAGCAGAATTATTAGAAATGGTTAACAAAACTGGCATCGGTCCTCAAGGCTTAGGTGGTATTACGACAGCACTAGCAGTTAACATTGAATATTATGCTACACATATTGCTGGTCTTCCAATATCCGTTAATATTAACTGTCATGCCACACGGCATGCTGAAGTTGAACTGTAGGGGGGTGTAGAAAAAAATGGCAGAAGTAAAACGTATTACCACTCCATTGACAAAAGAAGTGGCCCGCTCATTGAAAGCTGGTGACAGTGTACTTATTACTGGAATCATTTATAGTGCTCGTGATGCAGCGCACAAGGTAATGACCGAGGCTTTGGCGCGCGGTGAAAAATTGCCTGTGGATTTCACGAATCAAATTGTCTATTATTTGGGGCCAACTCCAGCGAAACCAGGTAAAGTGATTGGTTCAGCCGGTCCGACTACTGCTGGTCGTATGGATGCATACACGCCACAAATGATCGAACAAGGACTGACAGGAATTATTGCTAAAGGTTATCGCTCAGCAGCAGTCGTAGAGTCTATGAAAAAAAATAGTACTGTATACATGGTATCTATTGGTGGAGCAGGTGCTTTGATTGCGAAATCAATTAAAGGCTATGAAGTATTGGCCTATCCTGAACTTGGCCCAGAAGCCCTCGCAAAGCTTACAGTGGAAGATTTTCCAGCCATTGTAGCGATTGACTGTGAAGGCAATAACTTCTATGAAGAAGGTCAAAGCGACTACCGCAAAATATAGTTAATGTATCTACTTGATATTTATGTTCCATTGGGACAGGCTGTAAATGTTAAAAAAAATGTAGTTAAAATTTTTTTTGCCGGAGTGCTTTCATAGTGCTCCTGCAAAAATATGAAGCCGTATCTAATGATTAAAATTCAAGTACTCATAAATTATTATTGCAGGTAGAAACAACATAATGTGGAATAAATATTATTTTGTATAGTTTATTAGTAAATAATTATATATTAATTGTGTGAATATTACAGGAGGTAAAAGCATGAGCAAATTGGATTTTTGGATTCGCCGTATTCATTCTCTTTTAGGTGTTGTAGGACTTGGCGCTTTTTTAATGGAGCATATTTTTACGATTTCGAGAGTACTGGGGGGGCCAGCTTCGTTTAATCATGGAGTAGAGATGCTTTCGTCTATTCCATTCTTGGTTCCAATTGAAGTTCTATTTATCGGTGTACCATTTGCATTGCATGGTATCATAGGTGTGGTGTATGCCCTGAAAGCTAAAAATAATGTGGCTCAGTATGGTTACTGGAATAACTGGATGTTCTATTTGCAACGTATCACAGCATATATTGTATTTCTCTTTGTTATTTACCATGTATGGACGCTCCGTATTGTTGGAAAAGCAATGAGTGGACATGCGATGGATTATAATTTTATGCATAATTTATTAGTGGATCCAGTGATGATGGGTATGTATGCTATTAGTTTATTGGCTACAATTTTCCATTTCACCAATGGTTTGTGGGGCTTTGCGGTTACTTGGGGTATCGTAGTAGGACCTCGGGGGCAAAAAGTAGTAAGTCTTGCAACTATTGCTTTGTTTGTAATCTTGTCCAGTGTAGGAATGACAGCTCTTACACAGTTTGTAAAATAATTTAACGTAAGGAGAGAACTTAGTGAAAAAGAAAATTATCGTTGTTGGCGGCGGTCTATCAGGCCTCATGGCAACACTTAAAATTTGTGAAGCTGGCGGAGAAGTGGAATTATTCTCCTATTGCCCGGTAAAACGTTCTCATTCCCTTTGTGCACAAGGCGGTATGAATGCTTGTATGGATACAAAGGGTGAAAATGATAGTATCTATGAACATTTTGATGATACTGTTTATGGTGGTGACTTCCTTGCCGACCAGACTGCGATAAAAGGCATGTGTGACGCCGCTCCAGATTTAATTAGAATGTTCGATCGTATGGGTGTTACATTTACTCGTACAGCAGAAGGTTTACTTGACCTTCGTAATTTTGGTGGTCAGAAAAATAAACGTACGTTGTTTTCTGGTTCCACAACAGGTCAGCAACTTCTTTACGCACTTGACGAACAAGTTCGTGCATGGGAAGTAAAAGGTGCTGTTAAGAAATATGAATTCTGGGAATTCATTAAGATTATTAAAAATAAAGAACAGATTTGCCGCGGTATCGTAGCACAAGACATGAATTCTATGGAAATCAGAGCTTTCCGTGCTGATACGGTTATTCTTGCAACAGGCGGTCCTGGTATGGTGTTTGGTAGATGTACTGCTTCGACAATCTGTAATGGTTCAGCAGTATCTGCTGTGTATCAGCAAGGTGCTCACCTTGGTAACCCTGAATTTATTCAGATACATCCAACAGCTATTCCTGGTACAGATAAAAACCGTTTGATGTCTGAAGCTTGTCGTGGTGAAGGCGGACGAATTTGGGTATATAAAGATGGTAAACCATGGTACTTCTTAGAAGAAATGTTCCCTGCATATGGTAACCTTGTACCTCGTGATGTAGCATCTCGTGCTATTTACGATGTATGCGTAAATCAAAAACTTGGTGTTGATGGTGAAAATAAAGTATATCTTGATCTTTCCCATGTTCCAGCAGATTACCTTGAACGTAAATTAGGCGGTATTTTGGAAATATATATGGAATTCGTTGGCGGTGACCCACGTAAAGTTCCAATGCAAATTTATCCATCTGTTCATTATTCCATGGGCGGTATCTGGGTAGATGTAAAACATAACACAAACATTCCTGGCCTTATGGCATCTGGTGAATGTGACTATCAATATCACGGTGCAAACCGTCTTGGTGCAAACTCACTTCTTTCCGCTTGTTATTCTGGTACTGTTTCCGGTCCGGTAGCTATGAGCTGGGCTAAAAAAGGAGAAAAAGGTTCAGAACTTACTGGTGAAGAGTTAACAAAAGCAGTAAAAGAGTGCAGAGACGAGTATGAAGCCATCTTAAAAATGAAGGGATCGGAAAATGCACATGTTCTTCATCATGAACTTGGTGATTTAATGAATCAATACGTTACCATTGAACGTGTGAATAAAGACCTTGATTATTGTTACGATGAAGTAAAGAAAATTCTCAAACGCTGGGATAATATCGGCTTAGTCGATCAATCAAAATGTACAAACCAGGAAGCTATGTTCGCAAGACAGCTTCGCAATATGATTCTTTACGCTTTAGTTGTAACAAAAGCAGCACGTATGCGTGATGAAAGTCGCGGGGCTCACTATAAACGCGAGTTTCCAACCCGTGATGACGAACGTTTCATGAAAATAACAGTCGTTGAGTTTGACAAAGCAACAGAAGAACCTAAGATCAGTTATGAAGATTTTGATCTTTCATTGGTTAAACCACGTCCCCGTAACTATGCTGTTGCTAAATAAGGATAAGAAGGAGGTAGATCATAATGGCGAAAAAAGTACATTTTATCATAGAAAGACAAGATGGTCCTAATTCTCAACCCTATACAGAAGAGTTTGAAGTTGACTATCGTCCTGCGCTTAATGTTGTTGCAGCTCTTATGGAAATTCAAAAGAACCCTGTAACAAAAGACGGCAAAAAGACAACTGCTGTAGTTTGGGAATGTAACTGTCTGGAAAAAGTATGCGGTGCATGCATGATGGTTGTTAATGGTAAAGCTCAACAAGCTTGCTCATCACTTATTGACCACTTAGCACAACCAATTCGCTTGGCACCAGCTCGTACTTTCCCTGTTCTCCGTGACCTTCATATTGACCGTAAGGTAATGTTTGAAAGTCTAAAACGCATACACGGCTGGGTAGAGGTAGATGGAACCTGGACAGTTCATAATGATGCTCCCCGGCAGAATCCCAAAACTGCAACTACAGCTTATGAAATATCAAAGTGTATGACTTGTGGTTGTTGCCTACATGCTTGTCCAAACGTAAATAGTGGTTCAGAGTTTATTGGACCATCTGCAGTGGCACAAGCTTATCTCTTCAATCTGCATCCAATTGGTGAATATCAAAAAGATGAGCGCCTTGATGCATTGATGGAAGAAGGTGGCGCTACTGGTTGCGGTAATAGCCAAAACTGTAAAGAAGCATGTCCTAAGGACATTAAATTGACTGATTACATCGCTAGAATTAATAGAGATATAAATAAGAAAGCTCTTAAAGACTTATTTAATAAATAATAAATCTTTACTTGCTGAATCAGAAAATATAATCAATTGGCACTCATTTTGAGTGCCAATTTTCTTGTGCGCCCAGCATGGGCGCTTACTCGTCGGTGCAAGTCCGATACGGGGGTTGATAGTGCCAACCGTTAGCTTAAGACAAGGGTGTCCACCGTGAGGTGGAATCTGAAGGAAGTCG